>Ga0102938_10000221_pt1 | contig 39994 bp, 34 predicted proteins | sample SalPonR2_B_D2_MG_FD_84516 | JGI IMG/M metagenome (GOLD analysis project Ga0102938, IMG submission 84516) | Salt pond soil microbial communities from South San Francisco under conditions of wetland restoration - Salt Pond MetaG R2_B_D2_MG | ecosystem: Environmental > Aquatic > Marine >...
CCAACCTTGACGCCTCCCCCAACCGATCTCCGCTGCGCGGAGACGGGCGGGGGAAAGGGGGAAACCTATCCTCCAATACGAATCAACTCGCCTAAATCAACGAGCCGGTAAGCGAGGGATCACCGATAAATCCCTCGCTCGCGCATCGGGTTACCAAAGCAGCCTGCTAAACAAGGCATTGAAGCAAGTCCAATCCGGGAAGACAGTTGCGGCGTCCCTAGTCATTGACGTGAATAATCCGGGCTAGGGGCTTGCTACCGGGCACCAGGGCCCAGTAACGAAGCCAGCCGAGCGATTCCCGTGGGAAGGCTCGGCTGGCGTCCGTCTTAGTGTGGCCCCTGTCCTGGGCCGAATTGTCCGCCCCGATCTTAGAAGGTCAGGATGGCGTCCATGCCAAAGGTCGTCTGAGCCGTGTCACCACCCTCGTTGACACCTGCATCGCCGTTCTTGTCCCAGTCCCAGCGGACCTCAGGACGAACGATCAAGTTCGAGTGCAAGCGATGGTTCACTCCAAGGGTCAGGTTGTAGACATCGATGTTGGTGTCGCCGGCGATTGGATCGAGGTTGCGGTGGAAGTACTCGAACCGTGAACCCACCGAAGTCGCATCGTTCAGGCTGTAGATCATATAGCTGACCAAAGCAAAACCATCCCGCAGCTTGGTGCCGCTGGCGTTGTCTTCGGTGTTGATCTGGTCGTACTGGCCAACCCACTGCAGGGAATCGGTGAGGGTAACGTCCGTCACGAGGCTGTGCATATAACCTTGTTCCACTCCGCCGCCGACGCCCGTGTTGGTGTTGAAGCGACCGATCGTGGTGGCGTAGGTCACGGTGATGTCTTCGGAGAGACCGACTGAAGCCCCGCCCAAGAAGTTGTCGCCGTTGTCTTCGAAACCACTGTCCCAACCGAAGGTGTATCCACCAAAGGCGGTCAGGCTGTCACCCAGGGCATAACTGGCCAAGAAACCGGTGTGGGTAAATGGCTCGTTGTTGTACATCGTGTAAGCGTGGCTGTAAAAGAAGTTGTCCGGAGCGGTCACGACTTCATAACCAATGATGGTGTAAAAGTGCCCGGCTTTGATCGACAAATCGCCGTAAGCGACTTCGCCGTACAACTGGGGAATGGCATGTCCATAAGATCCACCGTGATCCCAGCCCTGGTCCCAGCTGTCATCGTCAGGCCCGAAAGCTTGAGTGTCGGGGCCGTCGATACCGTACACATAATCGATCCGACCACCGATTCCCAAACCGTTGCTACCGTCGGCAACTTTTTCGGCATACAGCCAAGCTTGGTGCAAACGCACGCCATCGGCGTTGTCGTTGAAGCGCGACCCACCGTTTTGGCTGTGGTAACCGAGCTGCAACCAGCCACCGGCACTGATCCCATTGCACTCGCCGAACAAGGCGTAGGGATCGCCCAGGTCGCCGCCACAGCCGGTCAGGCAACTTCCACCAGCGAAGCAGCTGCCAAAGCAACCTTCGTCACCGCCACCACCGCCGCCGCCCAGCAGGCAGCAACCGCCCGGCGCGTCGCAAGGACTATCGCAACCGGCCTCGCAACCACACTCGGGTTCGCAGGCAGGCTCGCAAACCGCTTCACAGCCGCAAACCGCTTCGCCACAGTCACAGGAAGCTTCGTTCCAGGAAACCGGAACGACAGCGCCGTGTGACGGTTGGTAAGTCTCGCCTGCGGACAAGGGAGCCATAGCTCCGATCAAACCAAGAAATGCTAGCGTTCTCAATTTCATTATTCGATTTCCATCGTTTGGCCGCCTAACTCGATATTCCATCAAGACGACAGCGTATGATTGAAGGCTATGACTGTCGTCCGCCAACCCAATACTCTTGGGCACGACTGCACTCGCTCCTCACGAGCCGAAAGCCATTTGTTTCCTCACAGGTCATCGTCCGCGTCGGCCGTTGAAATTGACACCAGTGACACAATTCCAACAACCGTTTTGACCTGAAAAGTCGCTTAGCGTTAAACTTTGACGACTGGGAAGGGGATCCGCTCGCGACAGTCGCCACCACACGCTTCCCAAGCCGCTCGTCACTCCTGCTACTGGCAAACTTCCATGCTTCTTCGGTCCGCAGTCGCCACGGCTGCTGGCCTGCTTCAACTTGGCAATGCCCGCTCCGCTGCAAGCCCAGCGCGGGCAGTCGATCGAAAACCTGTTTCGGTCGATTGTGGAGGCGGAACTGGAAAACATTGCGAGTGGCAACGCGACTCGATTCGAGCCATCGTTCCGGGTGAACTGGGGCCGCCGTCCCAGCCCACGGGAGCCACTGCCACGCTTGGGGTTGGAGCCAAGCATGGACCGAGCAGCGGTAACAGGAAAGCTCTCTTTGGCGTCCGCGGTATTGACCAATCGCAGCGGTTGTTCGACCGTCGGCCTTCTGACAGGCTGATGCGGCAAGGGTGGTGGAAAGGCGGCTATGCCCAACCCGGTTTGTGCTGACAACTCGGCGGCCTGTTCCGGGGCCGGCCCTGAAACGCGGGTTGATGACGAGGACACCAGTTCGACGCGATAACGCTGCAGGCCCAAGATCCATTCGCGGCCATGCGTCAAAGCTGCCCGGGCCACGCGCACGAACGTGCCGTTGGTACTGCCGGTATCGGAAAGCCGTCAGCGCATCCTGCCGTTCTCCAGTTTGCCATGCAGCATCGCATGCTTGCTCGACATCCCGAAATCGGATTCGATGATCAGATCGCCTTCTCGGCGGCCGATCACGAATTCCTGCTTACGGACTCGGATGACCTCGCCATCGCTTGCGCTGTGATCGTCGACCACCATCAGTTTCGGATTCGGCAATCGGCGCCGGCGCGAGAACAGTTCCGCCTCTAATACCGAAAAGTCGATCTGTGTGGCACGGGCTTCCGCCGGCACCACCAGCCCCGACTTCAGCGGATCAAAAATTGTCTGGAGGAAGTCGTCCGACGCAGGATCCACGTCGGCATTGTCCCGCTGAGGAGGCTGAGACGAAACGTCCACACGCTTTTTCATAAGAGGATTCTAAAGGTGCAATGAGCTAAACATTACTTGGCCTGAAAAAGTTCGCTGATCGATTGGTCGTGATGAATACGTTTGATCGCCGTGGCCAATAGCGGCGCGACCGACAAGCGGATGGCGTTAGGCAACTGCTTTTCCGGAGGCGACGGCAGCGTGTTGGTCACGGCAATCGAATCGATCGGAGCGGCTTGGATGCGTTCGATGGCAGGCCCGCAAAAAATCCCGTGAGTCGCCGCAATATGGATCTCGCTGGCACCATGCTCCTTCACCAACCGGGCGGCCCCACAGATGCTGCCGGCGGTGCTGATCATGTCGTCAAACATCAACGCGATCTTGCCTTCCACAGGTCCTCCGATGATCGTATTTTGCTGAACTTCCAAAGCACTGCTCCGCCGCTTGTGCAAAATCGCCAAGGTTCCTCCCAGACGCTTGGCGTGTCCGACGGCGCGTTTGATGCTCCCTTCGTCAGGGCTGACCACGACGATGTCATCACTGGCAAAGCCCCGTTTGACAAAGTAGTCATTGAGCACCGGCGCGGCATACAGGTGATCCACCGGGACATCGAAAAAGCCTTGGATCTGAGCGGCATGCAGGTCCATCGTCAACACACGGTCGGCTCCCGCACGGGTGATCAAGTTGGCGACCAGTTTGGCTGTAATCGGCACGCGGCCTTCGTCTTTGCGGTCCTGGCGCGCATAACCGTAGTACGGAATCACCGGAGTGATCCGGGCCGCGCTGGCACGTTTGCAGCAATCGATCATGATCAGCAGTTCCATCAAACTGTCGTTGACCGGCGGCGAGGTGGGCTGGACAAGAAACACATCGCGACCGCGGACGTCTTCGTCCAACTTGCAAAAGTTTTCTCCGTCAGGAAATTTGCCCAACGTGATCGAAGCCGGTGACAAGTGCAGGTGATCGCAGATCTCACGTGCCAAGTCGGGGTTGGCTCGGCCACTAAAAATTTTCAATTCGCGCATCGATGCTTGTTCCATGGAGGTGGCGACTGGGGACCGTTGCGAATCAGGCCGTTGCGACTCGGGAGGTTGCTCGCGAGGGGAAACCAGTCGTGAAGGGAGCAGAAAAAGAGGCTTGTCGATTAACCGACTGGGTACCCCATTTCTCGCATCGTGGCATCGACCAGTTGCAGTTCGTCTTGATTGTTGATGCTGAGGGACTCGCAGGCTTGCAGCACCGGCAACGCTTCGACGGCATGCCCGGCGGCGCGAAGAATCGCCACCGTATCGGTCAGGTAGTACTCGCCCTGTGAGTTATCGTTTTGCAATTGATCGAGGGCCGCCATCAGGGCCGGGCCGTCGAACAGATAGGTGCTCATGTTGACTTCGTGGATGCCTCGCTGCTGTTCGGTGGCATCTTTCTCTTCGACGATGGCCAGAAAATTGCCCGCCTCGTCACGCACGATTCGCCCCAGTCCCGCCGGGTCGTCTTTCATCAGGGTCCCCAACAGCAGACCGGGCTTGGTGGCATGAAAGTGCTCCAACAACTTGGTCAGGCTGGACGGTTGCAACAACGGTGAATCGCCAGCGAGCACCAGCACCGGGCCGGTGTGATCCTTGAGCAGCGACCGGCACACCTGCACTGCATGCCCCGTACCCAATTGTTGATCCTGCAACACGAAGCGGACGTGATCGCCCCGGTCGGCCAGTTCTTGGCGGACATCGTCGGCCCGGTGCCCCACAACGACCACTTGGTCTTCGACTCCCGCGGCGGCTAGGGCATCGAGCACAAAGTGGATCATCGGACGACCACAAACGGGAAACAGCACCTTGGGCAGGTCGCTTTTCATTCGGGTTCCCTTGCCGGCGGCCAAAATTACCGCGACTTCTCCAGTCATTTCGTTTGCCTGTTCTCGGACAGTGTGCGGGTCAAGACATGCATCGCTGGTGACGCTCGATAACGGGTCGAAACGTCTCCGTGGGCTCTGTTTTTCCGTGGGCTCTATTTTGCGGACAGTTTTGCATTTCGAATAGGTCGTCGACAAGCGGACGCATTCGCTCTAGCGGTAAAACAACGTTTCCGGCAAGAATAACAAGCAGAAGCCGTGTTTCCTTCCCCCCTACATTTCCGTTTACCCGTCAAGGATGCTCCGGGATGCGTCGTCGGTTGCAGCATTACTTCGAATATGTCGTCGTCCGGTTGCTGATCGCGACGGTCCAAACGCTGCCCGAAGACTGTGCCGAAGGCCTCTGTCGGGCCGGGGCATGGCTGCTGAGCGACGTACTGAATGTGCGGGGATCGACGGTCGGCGAGAATCTAGAGCGGGTTTTTCCCGACCACCGTCCCGCCCAGCGGCGTGCGATTCGTCGAGGAATGTGGCGTCATCTGCTGCTGATGCTGTGTGAGATCGCGTGGGCTCCACGGAGGCTGCATCGCTGTAATTGGAAGCAGCACGTCCGCTTTGAAGGAACCTCGCAAGTCCTGCAATACCTGCTCAGCCCCCGGCCGCTGGTGATTGTGTCGGGCCATTTCGGCAATTTCGAGATGGGAGGCTACATCACCGGATTAATGGGGATCCCCACGACCACGATCGCCCGAAATCTGGACAACCCCCATCTGCATCGCTACATCACCCGGTTTCGCGCCGCCAAAGGCCAATGGATGGTCGATAAGAATGGCTGTGCGCCGCAGATCGATCGCCATCTGTCGCGCGGCGGAATCCTGACCCTGTTGGCCGACCAACATGGTGGCGAACGAGGCTGCTGGGTCGATTTCCTCGGCCATCCCGCCTCCTGCCACAAAGGCTTGGCGCTCTTTTCGCTAACCTCGCGCGCACCGATGATGGTCGGGTACACTCGTCGAGACGGCGGTCCGATGCAATTCGTGCAGGGCATGACGGGCGTCGTCGATCCGGTCGACGAAACGCCGGTAACCTCTGGAGTCCGCCAACTGACCGCTTGGTACAACGATCGGCTGGCCGAGGTGGTCATGCAGTCGCCCGATCAATATTGGTGGCTGCATCGCCGCTGGCGTCCCAAACCGGTTCGCAAACGGGCGACTCCCGCGGCCGCGGCACCCGCATCGAAGCAGGCTGCCTAAGCCGATTGGTCAGCCCATGGCCGTTGTTTATTTGCCGTCGCTGAACAGTGCTTCGGTAAACGCGTCGGAGTCAAACGGGGCCAAGTCCGCGATGCCTTCGCCCAGGCCGACAAACTTCACCGGCAGCGAGAACTGTTCGAGAATCGGAATCACGACGCCCCCCTTGGCCGATCCATCGAGCTTCGCCAGCACAATCCCACTGCAGCCAGCCGCACCACTGAACCCACGAGCTTGGCTGATGGCGTTTTGTCCCGCCGTCGCGTCCAGCACCAGCAGCACTTCGTGCGGCGCGTCGGCGATCCGTTTGCCCACCACACGTCGGATCTTTTCCAGTTGTGACATTAAGTGGGTCTGCGTCTGCAGGCGCCCCGCTGTGTCAATGATCGCAACGTCCGCGTTCAGCTCGATCGCCTTCTCGACCGTTTGAAACGCCACACTGGCAGGATCGGCTTCCGGTTTCCCCGTGACAATGTCACAACCGATCCGTCCCGCCCAAACCGTCAGTTGCTCGACCGCGGCGGCGCGAAAGGTGTCTCCGGCGCCTAGCACCACGCGCCGACCCGATTGGTGTAAGTAATTCGCCAGCTTGCCGATCGAAGTCGTTTTGCCGCTGCCGTTGACCCCCACGACCAAAATCACCGTCGGACCGGACTCGGCCCATTGGATGTCGGTCTGCTCCTGCTCCAACATCTCACGCGTCTGAGCGCGAATCGCCTCGAGCACCTCTTCCATCTGGACCCGGCGCGCCCGGAAGCGTGTGGCAATGTCGTCGCGGATCCGCGCCGCGGGTCCCGAACCCATGTCGGTCCGAACCAGCCGCGCGAACAACTCTTTGAGGAACTCATCGTCAACCAAGCGTCCCTCGTCCTTGAACAGATCGCGGATGTCGGTACCTAACACCTGCCGCGTCTTCTTCAAACCTTGGCGGAATCGGCTCAGCATGCCGCCTTCTTCGTTGGCGTTAGGTTCAGAGCTCGGGCTAGAACTTGCATCAGAACTCGGCTCTGCGGCCGTGTCATCTTTCTTCGATCGCCAAAACGCCATGGTCGTACTGCTGGGAACAAATGAGGAGTGGGCTGCGGAAAGAGGCCGGTCGATGCACTGCGTGGAAACCGAAGCGGTGGCTATCGATGCGGCTATCAAGGCATCGAATTGTTTTCCCTCCAGCCCATTCGAGCAACCGGCGGGGCGATAAAAAGCTGCCATGGCACGACGCGTTTTGTAATTCTTACAACAAAACGTTGGTCCAATGGTCTGCCAAGCCCCCGCGGACAAGCAACACAACTGTCCATGAAAGGCTTGCCGGTTCCCCAGCGACGACCTCTCGGTTCCGACTTTACGGCAACTCCCGCCGATAAACCATCGGCCATCGCAGCGGTTGATCGCGGTGCGGGGGGCTTCTCCAACGCGTCCGGCTCGCCCGTTCGGCTTGCCCGTTCGGCTTGCCGCCCTAGGATGCTGTGCCGCCGAAAAGTTTTGCTTCGGATGGCCCTTCCTGGATGGAAGCGTACCAGTGTCTCCCACCGCCAAGAGGTGTGACTGGTGACTGCACGAGGCAGTTTGAAACGGAAGTCCACTATAGGAAAGGAACCCCAATGCTCACGCGTTATTCGCTGATTCTTGTCTCCGCGGGTTGGACCGCTTTGACCGCTGTCACCAGCCTGCCAGTACTTGCCCAGCCAGCCATTCGGTTTGATCTCGCTCCGCTGGCCGTCGCCCGCGCGGTCGAGCCAACCGATTCCGTCAGCGCTTTGCCGGGCCAACAGTTGGTTCGCATCCCGCTACGCATCTCCGCTCTGGTCGACTCGCCACGCAAGCCCCAAGTCGATCAGGTGATGGTGCAGATCTACTGCGTCGATCCCGCCGCGAGCGTCGTCGATTACGCACCTCGCACGGAACTGGCCAGTCCCTTCGAAGGCAACTTGGAAGTCCAGCAGACCGAAGAGAAAAACAAACATCTTGGTTTCTCGGTCAATGGAAATTACGGCCACTTGGTCAACGGAAATGTCGGTGGCGATGTCGGCAAAAAAGACATCGAGAGCGTCAAGTACCAGCGCGTCGCGCCGCTGGAGGTGGTCGCCGCCAGCGGGACCCTCGTGCGTGGTCGCGGCGTCTATTTCAAACTCCGTGCGACGGCGCTGCAGGTCTTGGAGGGGGACAAACAGTTCGAAGTTGTCCTGTCGGTCCCGGTCGACTGGCAAGCCGGTTTGCTGGAGGTGCGGATCTCGGCCGATCGCGTGAAGAAAAGCTTCGGTTCGATCGAACCCGAAACGCAATGCGTCGGACGTGCCGAATATGTCGTGGCCGCCTTCGTCGATGATCAACCCCGTGTTCGCAAAGCCGCGTTGGGGTTGGTCGAGTCCGAAGCCTTGTTGCGTCAAGCGGCGACCCAGTTTCGGCGCACCACACAGCAGCAAAGCCAGAACCTGTTTCGACATTTCGTCTCGGCATTGGACTTGGTCGAACCTGAAATCCAAGACGACTGGTTGCACCAAGTGATGCGCGGCACGGTCGATCCACACCTCCATCGCGACATCCGCAAATTGCCGGTCGATCTACGCGTGGCGATCCTCGACTATCAAGCCGCGCAGCGAGCCTTTTTGTCGGCGGCCAGTCCCGACGAGCAAACGCTGGCAAGCCAGTAGCCCGGTGACGACTCGGGCACGGAACCGCCAGCGATCAAACACTGCCGAGGGCACTTGGTGGCAAGCCGCTCCGGTGCAATGGCTTGTTGCAGGACAGGCTTGTCGCAGAGCAGGCTTGTTGCAGAGCCGATCGATCGGTCGACCCAGCCGATCGGACAGCTCAGTTATTACTGAATCCCAGCATGACCTGAGCGGCGCGGCCGAGCGGGTTCTTCACAAACTGCTGGTAGCACTGAGGACACAGATCGAAGTGCTGTTTCGGTAATTGGTCCGCCGTCGCCGAGCCGCTCGGAAGTGGATGCTCGATCTGGCCCAGCAGTTCATGCAGTTCCAACAGGTGATCGCTCCCCTCGTCGGCAAAGTCGACTTTGGGGTCGAGTGCGGGGCGGACTTCGAGGTGAAGTTCGTAGCGCATATCTTGCCGACCGTTCAATTCTCGCTTACAGCGATCACACGTGTAATGGATCATCGGCTTGCCATCTCATACGGGGCGTCGACGTCAGCGCGGCCCGCTCGTTGCGAAGCCCAGAAAGGATTGTGGAAAAGAAGAACACTGCACGCGACCGTTCTATCCTACTGACATGCAAGTTCGCACCGCAAGAGAATTCACAAACAAAGGGCCAGCAGTGTGACCACCAAAATCGCAAAGCCCGCCATGATCTTGCCGACCGTCCCGGCCAATCGCCCCCAGAAAGCGGCATGCCCAACCGTCCAGCTCTCCCGCCACGTTTTGCCGTTGGTCCACTCGCCAAACATCGCTCCGCCGGTCGCCCCCAGAGCCCCGAAGAGGACGGCGGCGATAATGGGACCGAAAAAGGGAATCGGAACTCCAATGACGGCTCCCAGGATGGCTCCGACAACCGATCCGACAACTGCCAACAAGGTCGTGCGGCGGCTCGCTCCGGCGCGCTGAGCCCCCATCGCGGCGGCGGCGAACTCGAAGATCTCCCCCAGCAGTGCCAGCCCAAACGTGGCCGCCAGAACGCCCCAACCGACCGCCACCCGGCCCTCTTCAGGCCCCAGCCAGGCATAAAACGCTAGCGTTCCGACCGCCACCCAGTTGCCAGGCAAAGCGATCAAATTCAGCCCCCACGCCAGCGTGCACAACAGCAGCAATGCGATCGCCCATGTAATATCCATTGTTGTCGCCAAGGGAACGCGAACCTCCTGCGGTGCGAAAAGTGTCCTGTGCGAAGATCCTCAGCCGCATTCTGGAAGCAAAGCCGCGATCTGCTTTTGTTAAGCTTACGTGTGAAGCGCCTGTCATTCACCTGTCTACTGTTGTTTTGCCTCTTGCTAGCCGACTAAAATCGGTCACAACACGATTGACACCAGATGCCGACCCCAAGCCAACAATCATCGCAAGGCGATGGTTCTAACGCCACGGAGGACGTGATGTCCGCGAGTGCCCTGGAAAGTAATGTGCTGGTTTTGAATCGCTTCTACATGGCGACACGCGTCGTCAATGTACGACGTGCGTTGACGGTGTTGTATCGCGATTGTGCCGAAGTCATCACGCTCGAAAGTGAGCAATACGTGAGCTACGACTTCGATTCCTGGTGCGAGCTCAGCCAATTGGCATCGCTTGAGAAACAGCCCGGTGAGGAGTATATCCAAACCGTTTCGTTCGAGTTGCAGGTGCCGCGGATCGTGAGGCTGACCCGCTTTGATAAGGTGCCTCACAACCCGGTGCGGTTCAATCGCCGGAATTTGTTCGCCCGCGACGGACACCTATGCCAATACTGCGGTCAGTCGAAACCGACCAATCAACTGAGCTTGGACCACGTCGTGCCACGCTCTCTGGGCGGTTTGACCACCTGGGAAAATATCGTCTGCTGCTGCTTGCGTTGTAACAGTCGCAAAGGGGGACGCACGCCGCAACAGGCCAAAATGAAACTGCTCAGCCAACCGGCCAAGCCGCGACACAATCCGCTGTTGGCTCAAGCGGTTCAGGATCCTCGTTACGCGTGCTGGAAGACATTCCTGCCCGTGGCGAGCTAACACCGCCGACCTAAACCGCGCGTGCTTGCCGATATTTTCCTGCTTGCTTCGGGGATGAAGATCAAGCCGCCGGCTACAATTTGGACGCTAACGAAAACAGCCCGCCGTGTTCCACAATGGCGGGCTGTTTCTAATCACTGGAGACGGGGACTCGGCCGAGCAACGTGTCGCGACAGCCGGTGCCGGACCGCACGCAGGACCGCCTTCTCAATCGTCGGCCAAGGGCTCTTTCTTTTCCGTGATGACTTCGCATTCCTCGGATTTCTCGGCGTTCATCGAGATGTACTCTTTCCAATCGTCCGGAACATTGTCTTCGTGGAAGATCGCTTCCACGGGGCATTCCGGCACGCAAGCTTCGCAATCAATGCACTCTTCGGGATGGATGTACAGCATTTTCTCACCCTCGTAGAAGCACTCCACGGGGCAAACCACCACACAGTCGGTGTATTTGCATCCGAAACACGGTTGCGTCACCACATGCGTCATCGTTGTCACCTTTTCACTGCAAAACTTAGAAAAACAGCCGCTCAGAAAATGCGTGTACACGCTTGGGTGGCTGGTGATTATTCTCGGCACGACTCGCGAAAATCTTAACTACTATCACCGTTCGGCTAACCCAGTTCAGCAAGCCTTGGCCCCGCATGGTAAAATGAAGCTCCCTCGGGTGTCAACGTGGCCGGTAATCTAGGCAGTTTGGCGAAAAGGTCCTGAAAACTTGCGGGGCGGCTTACCTCTACCTAGGATGCTAGTACCGGAAACGTTGTTTCCTTGTGTGCTGTTCATGGTTTTCTAGCCCGGTTTATCGCGTGTCTCTCTCTGAAGTCGATCGCCGCCTGCTCGATCAATGCTTGGATCAGTCCCCCAGGGCGTGGGAGAATTTTGTCGACCGGTTCCTCGGCTTGGTGGTCCATGTGGCCAATCATACGGGGCAATCCCGTCGGATTGGACTGACCGCCGAACAGCGTGATGACTTGGTGGCCGAAGTCTTTTTATCTTTGGTGGACAATCAGTTCGCTGTTTTGCGGCGGTTTCGTCGCAATTGCTCCTTGGCCACCTACCTCGCGGTCATCGCTCGACGAATTATTGTGCGGCGAATCATGACGGCAGGGTTTGTGAACACCATGCCGTCGCCGGAATCCGAACCGGCCGTCGAAGCCACTCACGAAAACCGCATCGATGATCACGAACAAGTCGAACAGCTGATCTCGCGGCTCGACCCTAAGGAAGCCCACGTGGTACGGCTCTTTCATCTCGAAGGAAAGTCCTACGGAGAGATCAGTGCCGCGGCCGGTTTGCCGGAAAATAGCGTCGGGCCTATGCTCAGCCGAGCTCGGGCCAAGCTGCGAGAAAACGGCCAGCCCTAGGTTTGCGTGTTCCGCACGGAAACGTCACCGGCGCCTTAACGCCGCTGCCCGTCTCGTAAGCCAGGACCGTAGTTTTGCTGCGGCGCATAAGCCGCACTCGCCGAACGCGGTGGCAATTCAAGCGACCCCGGGCGATCCCAGGGCGACTCGGAACCGGATAGCGGCGGCAGCGGTGTCGAAGGGCCGGCTGCGGGCGATCGCCCAAATCCCTGCCCGCCATCATTCGGCGGGCCGCTGTAGTTCGGCGGGCCGCTGTAGTTCGGCGGGCCGCTGTAGTTCGGCGGGCCACTGAAATTGGACGCGGTGGTCGTCTGAGAAGCTCCCAACGCCACCAAGTTGATCTGCTCGGCCGCATTCTGGGGCATCGAAAAGAGCTGTGGATCTTCCGACAAGATTTGATTGATCGTGTACTGCCCAATCTCCATCTCGAGCGCCAACGGTGGACCGACGGCGGGCTGGAGATGAATGTCCACGCGGTGCGGCAAGGAACACCGCTGGGCTTCGTAGTAGCGGTGCTGGGACGCCACGGCGCGGGCCACCAGTCGGTTCTCGGGGCCGTACAAATATTGCTCCGTTACCACTCCCGTACCGTCATTGATCACGCACACGCGACGATACATTCCGTCGGGCATCGGCAACGCGCTGCGGACTTCTAATTGCCCGTCGGGACGTCGGGTCGGGCCTTCGGTCACCTCGGCCGGATTCAAATGGACCAATCCCAAGGCGCTGATCAACCACGTCGGGTCGACCGGCAAAATCATCCGCTGTGATTGCCGGGCGTAATCTTCATGGCGAGCATAATAGAGCGTTTGCCGCATCCCTTCGGGGACTTGCAGCCACAGCACTTCGTCGTTGCTGCCCAAATCAAATAAGGTCGTCGGCAAGGGGAGCAATTTGCCTCGCATGCGAAAACGCTTGTCGCGCTCCAGCACCAGCGTCGAGCTGAGCGCTTTGTCCGACATGCTGGGCGCTTTAACCTTCGCCGAATTGCTCTGCAACTTCGTGATCGCGTCGGTGCGATTGACCACCTCGGCCAACTCTTCCATCGTCGGCACCGAATCAAACACAATCGGCGGCGGAGTGAAATCGCTCACCCGTCGCTGGCGACTGCAAGCCGCTCCGCCGGCGACCCAAATCACCAGCAGCGTCGCCAACAGACGCCACATCCGCGATCGCTCGACCGATTCGACAAGGGCTTGGGCGGAACGGTTCATTCGGCCTCGCAATACAACAATTCGTTCAGCTCATCACGCAACCGCGTCGCATCCTTGGCTTGAATCTCACATTCCAACACTTCGATCGTCTGCCCATCGGCCAACACTTCGACCGTCAGACGCTTCGGCGGTACCACTTTCGCAGCGTTCTCCTCTGAAGGTTCATTCGCTTCTTCGGTCGCCGGTTCGTCGCTCGCGGAGGTTTCCAGAGGGCGGACCACGCGGCGACGCATCAACAGCAGAGCCAGCAAATAAGCCAGCTCGAGTCGCTCTTCATTGCTCGCCAACTGCCGCAGCAGCTCCACCAGCACCGGGTTGGGGGCGAGCACCAGTTTTTGTTTTCCCGCTTCAGGAATCCGGCCCTTCCACCAGCCCAACGTTCCCGCTGGCGGCTCGGTCCATGCACCGGCTGAATAATCACGGCGTTCCAGCTCGCCTTCCTCGGTCTCGATCACGACCGAATAAAACACCTCCCCGGGCTGGAGCGGGCGTTCTTCGGCGTAACAACGACGAGAGCAGCGGCCGACTTTATAATCTGCTAGCACCGGTGGCTCATCAGGAAATGGCGGAACGAAAACGCAAGGCAAACTAACGCATCGTCTCTTAGCAAACCATCGCAGCGAGTTCAATGCCGATCATCCGCAAAATTGGCCACATCTCCCCACCTATGCCCCCACAGACTTGCCTTACCCTCCAAAGTCACCGCTGACCGTGGGGATAGCCGTAAGACAAAAACCCTTTAGTTCAGAGAACCGGCCCTCAAGACAAGCCGCAACGTGCCATTCGGACCGTGCTGAGCCACGACAAGCTCTCGTTTAGTGATCGTCGAGACCTGAAATCGTCGCCCTGGAGACAAGCACGTTCTCGCCCAAACAGTGACGTGAAAGAAAATCCCTAGCAACCGCCGCCTCAAACGCCGCACTGCACCCGGGTTGAAAGCGATCATGCAACTCAACCACGATGGTTTGTACGGCCCCTATCCATGAGGCGGCTGCTTCGAACACCAGCTTTTCCGCACCTTCTATGTCAATCTTCAGCAAGTCGATACCATCAAGATGATTCACGGCCAGGAGATGGTCGATGGTAAGTCCTGGAACGCGTTGAATGACGGCTTCGGACTCGGTTTCGAAATGCACCTGAAATCCCCACAGACCACTGCCGGGGTCTGTAACGGCGAGCATTTCATTCTTGTGCCACAGTGCCGCATGAATCGGAACAATGTTTCGATAAGGTCGAGAGTTGATTCGTAACAGTTCGAAATTGGAGCGTTCCGGTTCAATCGCAAAAATGGTGGCATTGGGATAGCGATTGGCAAACAGGACCGCGGCGAATCCGGCGTTCGCGCCCGCATCGACGATGACCTCAGGCTCCACAGAAAGTTTGAAATCGTATTCTCGATTTGCAAAGATCTGGTGGATACAAAAACGATCGGTCGTTTCCGGACGCATCCAAAGGGGATGCTGCACATTTTCAATCGCGATAGCACAGACGCCCACGCGCACCGGTTCCGAGTTCATGACAAGCTCTCCTATTGCAGGCTTCATCCTACAGGAAATCATCGCCAGCAACGCAAAAGAACTCGGCCGGCTCGCCTTCAGCCGAACCCAACCGAGGACCGCCGATCGACAGTGGGCTCAGCCACGCACGCGGGCCGACAGCCAGGCACTCGCGTCGCCAGCAGGACGTGCTTGACCGATTTGCACCGCACGCTGCGGCGATCGACCGCCGGTGAAGGTGGCATAGACCCGAGGCAACCAGCGGCTAGTCCACTCGCCAACCACGAAACAACTCACCGCTACGACAGGGGTGAGGATCCAAAATGCTTGCTCCTCGAAACCGCCGTACGAGACGACTCGCTGGGCTACCGCCCGCACAGGAAACTCATGCACCAAGTAAACGAAAAAGGCGACGCCCGATAAACGCGCCCCAATGCCTGGTCTCAGCCGACCAGCGACCGTCAGGCACGTGACCATACCAGCCACGATCCCACCTTGGTGGATTAGCAATGTCGGCAGCGTATAGACCTGCGTATACCACGCATCAAAATTCGGTTGCAGGATCACCCGAGCGGTCAGCAAACTGAGCCACACAACCGCCACGGTCACAACACCGCGAACCGGCAGCGACAAGCATCGCTCCATCCGCGACGGTGATCTCGCGAACCACGCACCCCAAGAGAAAAACGTCAGCGTCTCGACATGGAACAAATACCATTTGCCCAGCAGCGGCGCACCATTGACGTTTAACAACCAAGCCGTCGAGACAACCGCCAGATAGACCGGCAAGCGGGTTTGCACGAACCGCTGAATCAAAGGCGCCAACAGCATCAGCACCAATAGGTCGCGAACAAACCACAACTGCTCGGCCGGCGGATTGACCACCGCCATCCAAATCCACTGCCCCGCCGACAACCCCGCCGGATCGTCTTCCAGGAACCGAATCAGCATCCACGACGTGATGGCGATTCCCGACATCGCCAGGTACGGCACCAACAACGTAAAGACTCGCTTGTGCCACTTTTGCAAATGACACGACAGTGTCTGGTCAGCCGACAGAAAGTAGAAGAATCCCGAAGCGAACGCAAACAGCGGAACGGCGACGCGACACACTCCGTTGGCGATCCAATCTTGAGCCAACGCGTTGGAAGTCGCGAGCCGGAAATCATCGGTCAACGATGCGGCGGAACGGTAGTGAATTGCCACAACCATGGCAATCGCGAGCACGCTGACGACCTGAAAAGCGGACTTGGTGCGTTCGGATAACTTGGTGCGTTCGGATAGACGCTCAGTCATAAGATCGGCTGCAAGCATGAACCATTAAGCGGAGACCTCCAGCCCGCATGCCAACTACAACCGATAGTTGGCCTGCCCCACCCCCAAGCCCAAGAGCGTGATTCCGCTGGAGACCAAGCCTAGGTCACAAAATGGGCCGATGCACCGCGTCGCCGTCATTACCCGCAGAAATCATCGCGATAACGGGCGGCCGAAACCGCCCGCCCTAGCTCCACCGCCACAAACGCACTGCGTCATCAATCAATCTCCAACGCATTTGCGTCGGCATACTGCAGGGCATGTTGCAACGTCTGTTCGGAATTGGCCGCCTGAATCGGCCGGACCGAACCATCCACAAAGCCGACGATCGCTTCGGTGGCATCTCCGAAAATCGATGCCCGAAGGTTCTTCGTTTCTAACTCCCAGGGCTCGGGTTTCGTCCACTCCACGGCGGCCGCTTGGGGAGCTCGGATCAACCAAATCGTGTTGCTCGTCCCATCGGTGATTTGCGCGAACTTTAGCGGTTCAGCGGTCGACCAAATCGAACCTGGTATCACCGGCAAGCGGTAATTCGTCATCCCCGCGGGAAGCGCTTGGCCAAAGGCATCCGCGAAGAGCGGCGGCATCTGGGCCAGCAGCGGTTTGTTGTGCGCACTGTCCCAAGGTTCATCCAGCTTGAAGCGTTGGTAAAGTTCCTGCTGTTCAAGAAACGGCAACAGGGCGACTCGCCAACTCAACAGTGGCTTGCCATCCTCGCTGCGAATCGCGGCGGGAACCATCTGCCCGTAGGTGGAGTGGTAATTATGCATTGCCAAGCCAATTTGCTTCAGGTTGTTGGAGGCTTGCAGGCGCCGCGCGGCCTGCCGCTGAACGTCGAATATCTCGGCAAGCAAACCAGATAATGCCTTTGGATCGATGCCCAGCACAAGTTCGTCGTCTGCACTTTTCATGGTCACCGCATCGCCGAACTGGGGAGCCAATTTCAGCAGTTTCGTCATCTGCTCCCGTGCCGCTGCGGTCGACGCAGCATCGGCTGTAAACATGCGAGCCTCGATGTCCACTCTTGGTGGCATGCTCCAACCGATCGCCAGTGTGTCGACGCTTTCAACAAAGCGGCTTGGCGAAAACTCGGTCGCCAGCTTCGGGCTCAGGTGATCGGGAAAAACCCGCCCCAGCATCGCTTGCAGGTCTTCCGGCAAACTGAAAACCGCTTGATGAGGAAACGCCGAAACCGACTGCAAGCCACCAGCAAGATCGTCGCGTTGCACTTTCTGCGAAGCAGCGGCCGACGGATCAAACTTCGGCACGATCAACTCCGGACAGACGACCACCCGCGCCGATTGTTCCAGTACGACGAACGCAAGCGGTTTGGGAAGCATCGCCACCAGTCCCCGGAGGATCGTCGCCACCGTTTCGGTATCCTGACACGGGATGACCAAACAGACTGCTCCGCTGGGAATCGCACTTGTGGGAATCGTCGCGTAAACCTCTTTCGTGCCCGCATCGATCAATTTCGACAGCGTCGCTTGCACGGCTGTCTCGGCCATCGCGAGCTCAGGCATGTTTTGCCCGCCCGAAACCATCGCGAACAGTGCCCGCGGTTTCAGAGCGGTTAAATCCAGCCTGAGCGCCGCGATGGTGTCCTGCATCACCACTCCATCGGGAAGTTCGACGGGGCTCGTGGCCGGTAGTTGAGCTTGAGCCATGTCAAACTGGGCACAGAATACCGCTAACGTCAACAGGAAAAGCAACCTTCCGAAGCCGCGGTGGTTAGGGAATCGATCGTTCGCGTTCATCATCATTTTTTCTCGTCGATGGATGGATACTGGCTCATTCGTCAAATTTCAAAATTACAGTCACCTCTGGATCGTCCGACCAGCGCTCCGTTCTTGTCAACTTGGCCGAGCGATCATCGATTCTCTCGTAACCGAACGGTTCTCCGGTGTAAGGATCGGGCCACGCTGGCAGGTCTTTTAATTGGTCCAGTCGCTGCGGAACCTGACCCTGTTTCGCCACATAGTCACGGATCGCTTCGATCGTCACCAAGCGAGCGATCGTTTGTTGCGTCCGCGTCCCCGCAGCGTCGGCTGACTGCATGGCCGGCAACAGCAGGTTCGCCATGATCCTGCCAAGATCGGCAACCGGCTGCCGCTTGCCTCGGCTCGTATTCAGCCTGCTCTCGGCCTCCTTCCAATAGTCATCGCGCACTTCAGCAGGCACATAGCTCCACTTCACAAAATCATCTTGAATCACCTGTATCGAACGAGCCGTCGCACGCACCATCGCTTCGGCGGGACTCATCGCTTCCACCGTCTGAGGATCCATTCCCGCATCCCGTAAGGTGCCACGTGAATAATCCGCCAAGCCGACAATTGCCAAACCCGCTAGCAGACGAGCATTAACATCCCGGTTCTCCTGTGAGGCATCATTCAACGACTGCAGGTACTGGAGGTCCAAGAACAACTGAATCGCACGCTCTTCCCAAACCTCGGCCGGCAGACCTGGTGGCGGAAGTTGATGAAACGCCGTAAAGATGCGAGACATAAAGCTGGCCTCGAACCGTATCGACTCCAACACTTCGCTGGTCGACGGCGGCAGGCTGGCCAACGCCCAGTAGAGGTTCGGACTGTTGCCCGCTTGGATCAGGTTTTCCACTTCACCCAACATCACCCCGCTGATCGCCAGGCCGACCAATCTCGCCACCAAGAAATCGATCGCTTGCCCGGTCGACTCTCCCAGCCGAAAGCCAACCTGCAAGGTTTCAATCGCGTCGTCATACCTTTGCTCCGCGATCGCCAGCCGAATTTCAAGCTGCAGAACCCTCGCCAGTGATCGCATCTCTTGGAATTCAGGCAGCAAGATTTCGATCATCTCCAGCCCACGAAATTCCTCAACGGGCAATCCGTATTCGGTATCCTTCAGCAGCCGCGCACTGTGGGCTTCTTTTAGTGCCAGTCGATAAAACATCAACGCGGAACGGACGTCTTCGGCTGGCAGGTCTGCCGGCGGCAATTCCAAGAACTCGTCCCACTTGGTCCAGAAGTCTTTGGTCGCTGCCGATTGGTCGCGGCCACCTTGGGCCATCAACAAGACGGCTCGCTGGAATCTCACAAAGGCGTTGCCCGGCGTCAGTTCCAGCCGACCAGGCCACAAACGATACTGCAGCGCCGGCACCGGTTCCGCCGCAGGCCTCATCCGCAGCACTGGAATCTCTGGGGCCTGGCTGGCCTCGGCCGGCGAGCCTTGCAGCGAGGAAACCGCCGGTTGTGCCGACGCGGGCGGGATGGCGAGCCATCCGGCCATCGCTACCATCGCCGCAGCACCTAGAAAAACCTTCCAACGCATGCTCTTGCTCCAGGAATAGGACACCAAAAATTTCCAGCCGTGACGGATGAAATGAGGGTTCGACGTTCTGGGTCTGTGTCAGTTCATCCACTGCATCCGATCTTCGGACGCCTTGTCGCTCGTTAATGGAACGCGAAAGCCATCGAGGTACCGCAAGCGTTGCCCTGCCGCTGGATCCGAAGAAGTTGCCGTGGAATCGGGGTCGCTGTTCGCACCCGCTTCCACACGCTCGGCAGCCATGTCGATCTGATCCAAAACGCTCTGAAGATTAGTGATCGAACGGGAGGTCAAGTAACTCGCCGAACTCGCATCCACCACGCGTTCCTCGCGCGGCATGCCTACGAATGTCTGCCACAAAAGAGATAGACGGCTCGTCACCAACATTGCCTCGCCATTGCCTGCTTGCTCCGCACGATCCGCCAGCAAGGCGTTCGATGCAGGCCCGTTAGCCGGAATCCTGACAGGCGGGATTTCGATCTGCTTGTGTTCTAATTCGGCAGTCGTCGCCGGCTCTGGCAATACGCCGTCGCCGCCCGATTCACGCACCATGACCGACTCCACGCCGCGTTGGGAACTGGCTCTCCCCATCCAATAAGACACTGGACCAACGAGGAAACATGCCAGACAGGCTGCCAACACCAGCGGTCGCCAATGGAATGTCGGAGGCAGTGATGTTTTCGGTAATGGCTCGGCCAAGGCACGTTCTCGTCCTGCCCGAAAACCGCAAGCGTACATCGCTTCCGCTTCGCTGACCTCGGCAGGTCGAGGCGTGAGGGCATGCAGTTGTTGCTCGAACAAAGTCCGAACCGGTTTGTCTGGGTGATTTATATGTGGTGCATCGTCGCTAGGATTCATGACACGCCTCGGTAGGAAAGCCCGCTCGGGATCGCAATTGCTGAAGGCCCCTGTGGTAAAGTCGGTACGCGGTAGCCGCCGAGCGATCGGTTGCGGCGGCAATCTGCCGAAAGGACAGGCCACCCCACAGGTGCATGACGATCACTTGACGTTCGTCGGTCGGCAGTCGCTGAAGCCATTCGGTAACCTGTTGTCCATCAAGTTGCGATTCCGCTTCGGTATCGATGAACCAGCTCGTCCGTGAAGCCACCGCATGCTGGTGCTTTGTCTGGGTTTGGCGTTTACGCTGCCAACTAAGCAGTTGATTGCGACTGACACGCACCAGCCAAGCCAACGGATCGTCCGGCAATTGCGTCTGAGTCGCCAAAGAAGCGAAAGCCTCTTGAACGGCATCTTCGGCCGGTTCACCCACCGACCTCGCGATCACCAACAGGCGTCCCGCGTGGGAACGCCAAAGTTCCGCAAGGATTGCTGGTTCGATCACTGGAGGACTCGATGGGGCTGAAATTCGGCTGACTCGACCCCGCATTCATCCGCGGGGGACAAGCTGCCGCTGTCAAACGGATTGGCTGCACGGTCTCATACTAAGGTCAAGGACGCATCAACCCCGCCGCTGTTTCATCTTATCCCCAAGTTTGACCCGCTTGCATCGCCTCCGACCGAACCGCACGCTCACGCATCGTCTGGAACCATCGATCGCCGCTTTCATCGAAATGACGAGGCCGTCGTGATCGTTCAAATGCCAGGACTCGACCTTCCGCCGCAGCCAGCGTTCCTGCCACTAGGGGACCCGGACCAAGCTGGCCCCAATTCGAAACCGCTGACGGACCCTCTGCTGGGGCGGGCTTGAACTTGATCGATCCGCCTCCAAGCAGAGTCCGGCTGCCATTTGGACGTGCCCGGACCAGAAAAAAGGCAAGCCCAAACGGTCGCCTGCTGAACGGACCCTCGTTGTCCGCAAAGAGTCGCTCGGCATGAACTGAAATCAGGCCCAGAATCACAAGCAGCGTTACGGGTAACGTAATTTGCCAACACTTCTCTGGCGATGGCGGCAAACCTGTCAGGATCAAGAGCCCTGTATAGCGTCACGCCTCCTCGAAACACGTTATCAAATCATTCGTCATGCAATCGCCAAGCGGCGGCCACATAGATCACGCAGATCACGACACCGGCGCCCCACATCCGCGTGCAAATCTTTATCCGCGGGCAAATCTTTATCAAGCGATGTTCGGGGGTTTGCAACGTCTGAGTGCAAACCACAAAAAAAGCGGCAAGCAGGCGTGAGGGGCGCGAAGCATGGCTTCGTGCAGAAACTGATCCGCACCCCACCAGTCGGCTTGGACGGACATGCCGGCGACCGGCCGGGCTAGGCTTGTCAGCAAGCCCCACAGCGTTGCATAGGCGAGACAGCCAGGCCGCAACATGGGAATGACAACCCCGACGCAGACCACGAAGTCCAGGATCCCGGCAGTTCTCAGCAGCCTTTCAGTCGCGTCTGGCCCCGAGTTGAAGATCGCGTGGACCAACGCATAGAATCGTCCGGGCGTTGGTGCCCAGCCAATCGCATAGACGCCGTGGCCCGCGAAGGTGGCCCAGAAAGCAACCAGGGCAACGGCGATCGTCCACCGGTCGCGCACGCCGCGCCGCAAGGCCAAAATCAACACCACGGGCGTCAGTATCTGGCCGCCCTGCTCGACCAACGTCGCCAAGGCGTGACCCGCATCGACGTACTTGCTGAAAGCTGCCGCCGCCAAGAGGGCGCTTCCCCATGCCAGCCCGACCAGTTGCGTGCGGGAGTTGCGTTTCGCGGTCAGTGCGATCCCCGCCATCACCAGATACACCACGCCGAGCGTCCGCACGCCGAGCAGGATACGTCGGTCGGTCATGATTTGGGCGACATAGGTTTCCCAGGTCACGCTGAGGGTTTGCGCCAGCCAGCCCAGATAATCGGGATGCCAAAGGACCGCGTCGTAGGGAACGCCCCAGCGGAGATGTTGCCACGCCCAACCGATGAAACAGCAGCACATTCCGATGCGCAGTATCCAAGCCGTCCATTGGAACGCATCACGGTCTTGGTTGTTCGGCGACAATGGCGTCACGTCCGGCACCATCAGTGCCGAAGCTGGTTCAAGGAGATGCGAACTTCGTCTTGCTGGACGTTGTCGATATCGATGATTCGACAAGTCATTGTTGGCGGCGATGCGGTGGTGTCAAATTCGAGCTTCGCGAAGGCGGGTTTTGCGTTGTAGCCGATAACGAACTCGGAGCCTTTCGCGTTTCGCATCAGCCCATGCGTGTGCACGTTCGTCAGCCGAGAGCTCATCACTTCATACAGATCGTACCCCCGCAGTCGCTTCGTTTTGCGAACGTCCACCCGATGGCGGTCGGCCGAGATCAGCACCACGCCGTCGAGACGATTGGTTTCAATAAAGCTGAAAATTTCTTCTCGCTCGGTGGCGTATCCGTCCCACGTGTCGCGGCTGCCCGGTTTCACGCCGGCACTCCATGGGACTGACGACGCCAAGACCTTGAACGTCCCCTTCGACTCCTTGAGCGTCCGTAACAGCCACTCTTTTTGAGCCGGCCCCAGCATCGTGCCACCCACATCGTCGCGATAGTAACGGCAATCTAAAAAGATAAAATGGACGTCGCCAATCGTGGTGTCGAACCAACAGCCCGGTTGTGGATCGCCACCGGCGTAGGCGGGGTTGGCCCAGTTGTTGCGAAAGGTCTGCCACACGGTCCGCTTCCAAGCCGGTTTGTCGATGAACGGACCGGGGACGCAATCGTTCATGCCAAAGTCGTGGTCGTCATAGATCGCATAAGTCGGTGTCTGAGCGACCAGCGACCTCCACTCGGGTTGGGATTGCCGCCGGTAGTAACAGTAATGGTGGGTCAGCGGATGCGTTGGATCGTCGATGTAGACGTTATCTCCCAGCAAGAACAACGCGTCCGGCCGATGCTGCTCGATGGTTGTCCACATCCTTTCGTGTTGAGGCGTAAAACCAGCTCCCCCACCGAGCACCAGGTTCAGCCGTTGCGGTTGGTTGGCTGGAGCCGGGGTTCGAAACGATCCTCGGCCGACTTCAATGCCGCCGAGAACAAGGGACACTTCGTAAGCGGTTTGAGGCGAGAGGCCATCGAAAGAAATCACCGCGGTGTTGTCTGTCTGAGGGCTGGTCGTGGCGTCGAGCGTCAGCGTGGTTCCTCCACCCGTGACCGTTGCGGATACCTTTGCCGGTTCGGCGGTGCGCAGCCAAACGTTTGCCGATTGATCCGAAACGGCCCCAATCATCGGGCCGTGTACCACAGCGACATGGAACGAAGCCGCCCAATCAGCATAGCCGTCCGCTTGGTACAGCGGCGCGAAGGCGTCTTTGGGACCGGCTGCGAAACGACCAAACGGCGCGCCGCTGCGCACCGCGAGTTTGGCTTCTTTCAATGCAGCGGTACCGTCGTTCTGAAGACAGGCGGCCAGCGCGGCGACGAAGTGCTGTTCCGCCTGATCGATGGAGCTGTTCTTCGCTTTCTTTTCGAGTTCCTTGGTCGCTGCTCGGAAGTCTCCCTTCGCTAGTTCACGAACGGCGTTTCGGCCAGCATCATGCTGGGCCCAAGCCGAGCATGGCAACAACAACGCAGCCAATGCAAAACACTTCAGTACATTCAAAGCTGGACAAGATCGAAAATGAGGCATGAGATACCGCTACCAGAGCAGGTGTAAGGAGTTGTTCGAAACCGCGTCGTGCTAGTATCTTTGCCTTCGACGGTAAATGCCACCGTTCCATTAAGCTACAGTCATTGGCGACCTTGTTCACATGATCGCCGTTACCGATCAGTCGTCGCTCGCATCGCGGACGACTCGGAAGCCAATGTAGCTAAAGGCGTCACTCGCTTCGGCAAAGGCCCGCACGCTGCTGCGACTTTGTAGCGGCCCGGTATACCATGAGCCTCCCCGCAGTGATCGCCAATCTCCATGCTCGTGCTGTGGCGTGGTCTCGGGACCCTGGGGATCTACGATCGGTTCCGGTTCACTGCGACTGCCTCGCTTGATGGCCAACTGATGCATCTCCTGATAGGTCCGATCCGAGTATTTATCTTGGCACCACTCCCAGACGTTGCCATGCATATCATGCAAAGCCCATGCGTTCGGCTGAAAACTGCGAACGGGCGCTGTGAACACATGCCCGTCCCCTTGTCCCTTTTCGAGCGATATCACTCGCTGGCGAGTCACGTCGTCGGGATACTTCGCCGACAATGCCGCATCGGCCACATTGCCATACGCGTAAACGTCATCGGGCTCGTCGCCACTGCAGTAGGGCGTGCGGGTGCCAGCCCGACATGCGTATTCCCATTCGGCTTCCGTCGGCAGTCGATAGCTCGCGTTCTCCTGCTTGCTAAGCCACTGGCAAAATGCGTTCGCGTCCTTCCAGGAGACACAGGTTACCGGATGTTCGTTCGTTTGCGGAAAGCCAGGCTGCAGCCAATGCGCTCCCGATTGAATGGAAAAACGATCAATGGGTTTTTCCGCGTCGGGGGTAAATACCCAAGCTTCTCCGGTTCGCTCGGCGTCGGTCTTATAACCCGTCGCCGCGACAAATTGACGAAAATGCCCCACGGTAACTTCGCTGTCGCCGATGAAGAAATCATTGTTTAAGCGAACCGGGAAAGAGGGCTTTTCCAAGTAATCATGGATCTCGCGCTGATAGGCGCTGAACTTGTGTTTGAGCTTCAAGTTATGCTCGTCCAACATGCCGATTTCGAAGTCGCCCGCGGACAGCTTTACCATCCGCATCCCCAACGAATTAACCGCGTCTTCAGCCCCTGCGTTGACGGTAACGAAACAACAACCGACCCACCAAACCAATAGCCAGGCTGCCAGCCGGCTGATGGAGGTGTAGGGTGCGAAAACAAAGCGAGCGATCACGATGGGCTGACCTGAAAACAAATGGTGGGCTGATAAGGGGGAGGGACGCGCGGTTGCTAAGCAATGAGCGATAAAAAAGTGTCGGGACCCTTTTGTGCGAAGCACCCGAAGGGCGAGTTCCTCGCAAAAGGCACCCGACACTTTTTTGTCGCACGATCCTAAGCAACAATCTCCGTGATCACTCCACGGCTATCTTGAAATGTTTCCGGCACGGCGACACCGACCCGGTCGAGCATGGTTTGCCATAACGACGACAGGGGTGTTTGTTCGGCAAGTCGCAAATGTCCTTGGTGCTTAATCCCCAGGGCCGAACCGCCCGAAAGCATCGTGGGTAGATTGTCTTTGCTGTGTTCAAACCCCATACCGCTGGACAGTCCCAGCAGGGTGTGGTCCAGCAGCGTTCCGTCACCTTCGGTTACCGCACGTAAGCGGTCAAGAAAGTATGCCCAGTGGGACATGTAGATTGTGTCTACCTTGGCTAGTTCCGCCAAGTTCTGTGGATCGTTGCCATGGTGCGTCAGCGAATGATAACCCTTGGAAACATTGAACTCGGGGTACACTCCGCCGGCTAATTCTTTTCTCACCACATAGCTGATCACCCGCGTCGAATCGGTCTGCAGTGCCAACACAATCAGGTCGTACATCAGTTTGGCGTAATCGTCGTATAGATAGTCACCGTTCCCCTCGGGTCCCGGCATCGACTCGGCATAGCCATGCAGCCCGTCCAATTGGGGAACCGGTTTGGGGCGGTCTGCCCAATCGACTCGTCGCTCCAAACGGCGTTCCAGCTCACGGACGCTGTTGAAATATTGTTCCAATTGTTGGCGGTCGCTGCTGCCAAGCTGGCCGTTGATTTCTCGAGCATCGTCTCGCACTAGATCAAGGATCGACCCCCGACGCCGAAAGCTGCCCTTGCGTTGCTGCTTTTGTTGCTCGGTGTCGGGTAGAAACAATTGATCAAACAAGACCTTGGGGTCATTCTCCGCCGCCAGCGGCACGCCTTGTTCGTTCCATGAGATCGTCGCCAACGCTTGGGATCCATAGTTCGTACCTCGATCGACTGACATTTGCAAAGAGTCAAAACGGGTCTCCGCGCCGATCACTTTTGCAGCGATTTGATCGGGACTGATCGACTGTTTCTCCCCGTTGGCAATGCTGGTCGAAAACGGATAGGCCCCATCATGGCCACCTCCTTTTGCCAAATAGGTATTGCTGAGCACAGTGAATTGGCCGCGGAGGGGATCGAGCGGTTTTAAGATTTTTGTGGCCGTATAGCTGGGCCCTTCGTCATCTGGGGTGAACTGCCGCATGTTCATGCCGGTGCCAAAATAGAACATGCCCAGGCGAGGAGGCACCTTGGCAATCGGCGAGGCAATGGCACTGGACGGCATCATCGCTTCGAGATAAGGCAATGCCATCATCACTCCGGCGCCTCGCAAGATTGCGCGGCGTCGTAATCGGATCGACGCGACGTTGAAACGTTGACGATGAGTCATCGATTTGCCTATGGGTTCTGCAAGTAAACGGAATGAGTTCGCGATCGAATTTATTTGGTCAAAAATGCTTCGCTGGTTACGATCCCTTGAATCAAGATGACCAGCGAGTAATCGTCGGCAGCCATCCGTGCCGCGAGCCGTTCGACTAAAGCTCGGTCGGTTGATTCGATCGGCCGGCCCAACGCATAGATTAACATTTTTTCGCTTAGGCCTCTGGCAAAGCGGTCCTGCTGGTCGAATAGCAAGCTTTTGAATTCCGCAAAGGAGCTGAAGCTCTTGCCATTGGGAAGTTTGCCTGAAGCGTCGATCGGCGGAGCATTGCCACCGCGAAAGTTTTCGCCATCCTGCCGCTCTCGCCAAGCACCGATGACGTTGAAGTTTTCCATCGCTAGACCGTAGCCGTCAATTCCCCGGTGACAGGCCGCGCACGATTCAATCTGTTGGTGCTGAATCAGCCGCTCGCGCACGGTTAGATTCTCACCCTTGATATTTGGTTCGACCTCGCCCGCATTGGGAGGTGGCGGGTCGGGTGGATCGTTAAACAGCACATCGCGTATATAAACACCGCGATGCACTGGCTTGGTCCGGTTACCATCGGAACCGAGCATGGCGACGCCCGCCATCCCCAGCAGGCCGCCGCGAGGTGTTGCGGCCGGCAACGAGACACGGCGAAACTGCTCACCTTCGACACCATCGATGCCATAAAATTCGGCCAGTCGCTCGTTTAGCATCGTCCAGTCCGAATCGATTAAGCTGAGTGCCGAGCTGTCGCTGCGCAATATTTCGGCAAAGAACTCGAGGGCTTCGTTGACCATCGATTCGCCCAGCTTGTCGTCGTATTCCTTGTAGAGTCGATCATCAGGGGTGAATGTGCGGAATTCATTGGTCCGCAACCACTGGGCGGCGAAACCGTGCACGAATCCATCGCTGCGGGGATCGCGGATCATGCGTTCGACTTGGGCGAGCAACTGCCGTTCGTTCCGCAACTGACCGCGACTGGCTAGTTGAAACAGTTCCTCGTCTGGCATGCTTGACCAGAGGAAATAACTCAGCCGTGAGGCGATTTCCCAGTCATTCAGCGGGCGGGCTGTTGATGGTTTCGAATCATCACTTTTTGACGGTTCAATTAAGTACAGAAACTTGGGAGAGCAGAGCACCGCTACGATGCCGGCCCGCACCGCATCGTGGAACGATTCACCGGCGGCAAATTCGGCGGCGACGAAATCGGTGATCGTAGAAACTTCCTCAGGGGGGACATTGCGACGAAAAGCACGCGGCAGCAGTCGCCGGAAAATGGCTTCGATGTATTCCTGGTCCTGCTTTGCCTCAGCGCCGCGAAACAAGATTTGCTGATGGCTCTTGGGCGGCCACTGTTCGTAGAGCGGACCTTCGCACTCGATCCAATCGACCACCAGTTTGGGCAGTTGCGTGGTGTCGGCGGTTTCGGGACTGGGCCGACCCCAGGTGAGTGCTTCCATTTGCTGGCGGGACTGCAAGCGGATGACCTGCTCGTAATCTTTCTCTTCGCCAGCTTGCTGTTGTTGATCGCGGACTTGCAATCCGGCCCGACTAGTGGTGCTGAATTTCGCGCCGTTGACAATCGAAACGTTATATTCGCCACACTTGGGATCACGCGGAACCACCACCTCGTAGACTGTTGGTTGATTGGTTACGGCGGTTTCCAGCAGCCGTTTTTGGTCTTCTTGAGGATGGTTCTGTCGGAACTGCATGATCACAGGTTGATCGGCCGTCGCATCCTCCGACCACGCTCGGACTCGAATCCGGTACATCCCTTTGACGGGGATTTCGAGATTGGTGCCTGGGTATTTCATCACGCCGTAGGAGCGTGTGGAGCCACTCATCAACACCACGTCGTGCTCGCGGCAGGTGATGCCGGGAGTGGCGCAAAGGTAGCGAATCGCGCGATTGTTATTTGTTTCTTCCAGCTCATAACGCATCACTTCGGTGGCGAATTCCGGTGGACCGTCGACGATCGCTTTGGCGGCGATCCGTTGCGCCGCTTCGAAATACTTTTCCAGCAACGAGGGGTCGAGCATTAACGCCAAGGAAACTTTATCAAAGCCTTCGGCCGTTCCATCAGGAGGCAATAATTCCTCGGGACTTTCACCGGGCAGGAATCGGATCGACAGCAGATCTCGAATCGTGTTCGCGTATTCGGATCGATTGAATCGCCGCAACACCACTTTGCCACCGGCGCTGCGGCGGATGCGTTCGGCATGACGCAGTTCCGCAGCGATCCAAGCGGTGACTTGCCGCAGTTCGTCGACATTGGGTCGGGGTTCTTCCGCGGGCGGCATCTGACCGAGGTTCATCTGGTCCATCACCTCGATCCACTGACCGGTCGATGGAGAGTTCAGGAAGTCGGCAGCGAGTGAATCGATGCGCAGTTCCCCGCTTTGGGTTTCGCTGTCATGGCAGGCTTGGCAGTGCTGAGCAAGGAATGGTTTGACGAACCGATCATATTGCTGGGGATCGGCAAGCCCTTGGGGAATTGGCTTGTCGGCAAAGCTGGCAACAGTCCACAACGTCGAGCATCCGTAAAGAATCAGCACCAGCGACGCGCATGCCGGTCCCTGTCGTCTCGAGAAAATCTGTCTGTAGATCCAAGGAAGATCGTTCTTCATTTGCCAGTAACCAATGCGATAACGGTGTCGTTCAACCGGTCAGCTCCGGCCCGGTCGAACTGACACCGACGGTTTATCTCGACCGGTAATCAACGCGGAACTTCAGTTATGCGGTGTCGGTTTTGGGCTGCAGTCGGTCGTCAGTCGATTGCGGCCAACGTCGCTTCCCCGCCGGTGCGGTAGAGAAACGCGTCCGATGTTAGCAGCGAGGTAATCATCGCATTCATGCTGCCACCGTTGTCTTTGTAGGCGCGGTGCGCTTCTTGCAGAACGGGCGCGTCGTTCAGCGTTTCATTGCGACCCATCCAAAATCGAAAAGCATGGCGGACGAAGACCTGTTCGGCCCGCTCGCTTTCCGCGATTTTCTGAATCATCTCGACGGCGTTGGCGACTTTGCCGTCAAGTTTGGCATCGCCGGAATCGATGATCTCGCCCGACGTGTCGACGGGAGCATTCTGTTCGGTTTCGCGATAGACCCCCGCGTGGTTGAACATTTCGAATGGCAGGCCCAGTGGATCCATTTTCTCATGGCAGGTCCAGCAGTAGTTGTCCCGCGTGACTTGCATCCGCTGGCGCAGAGTACTGCCCGGTTCATCAGGCAGCATCGCATCGACGGTGATCGGGACATCGGGGATGCCGCCGCCAAGCAGGCGTTCGCGAATCCAACGGCCACGGTGGATGGCGTGGTTGTCCATCGCATCGGAGTGCGAAACCAGCCAACTGGGGTGCGTCAGAATGCCTAGCCGCTGGCCTTCTGGGGCTGTGGCCAGGATGCGTTCTGGTTTCATCGTGCCGTTGCCGAAACTGCGGTGACTGACACGTGCGTAGATCTTCGGCCCCGTCAGTTTTGCTTCGGCGATGTTGAAATTGGTGTTCTGTCGTTTCTTCTTTGCGGGCTTCGGCGGTTTCTTGTCAGGATTGGCCTTCTTCCAAGCCTCCCGTTCGGCGGCGGCCTGCTTGGCCGCTTCGGCTTCCGCCTTTTTTGCCACAGCCACCAATTCAGCGATCTCTGCTTTTGATCGTCGCTCGCCAAAGTAAAAGTTGTCCGTTCGTGTGGCGACCACCTTGTTGGTCGTCAGTAATTGTTTCAGGACATCCTTGTCCTCCTGCAGGATCAGCTCAATTAAACGATCGGTGCTGGCCGTGGCATCAAACATCGCCAGATAGTGCGACGTACCTCGGGTGTTGACGCCGGTTTTCGCCAGAGCTTTGGCATCCTTACAGATGTAGCCACCCAGGTCGTAGTCGAAATAGTCGCGAAAGAAACGCAGCACGCGTGGCTTGCGAATGCTGTCGTCGGCCAGCATCCGTGTGACTTCGCGTTTTACGTCTTCACTGGTGCGCATTCGCCCCGACATAATCGCTTCGCGCAATGCTTCGTCGGGCTTGATGTATCGCAGCGCATGATTCACGGCCAGCCCCAATTCCCAGTCCTGCAGCATCACTCGTTCATGTGCATCGGGTTTGCCGGTTTCGACAAGCTCGGGACGAAACAATGCGTCGCGATCAAGAAAGATCGCCGACAGACCCAACATCGCGCCGTCTTCTTTGCCGATCTTCTGAATCGAGTCTTTGACGATCGCCAGATACGCCTCCGATTCCTGTTTGCTCGGCGGCCGGAACGTCAACGCCTCAAACAGAAAGTCGACCGCGGCTCGCAGGCTCGACTCGTTAACACCCTCTTCCTTCATCAGTTCATAGACAGGCGTCAGCGGGCGAACGACTTTGGTGCTGTAAACAATGCTGGTCGGCAGGCCGCGGATATCGCCTTCCATCTTGTACGCGTTCGGGTCATCGGTGATCTGTTCCGGGTTCGCGATACTAAGCGGTCCGTAAGCCATGTAACGCAGGATGTCGTTGGCGACGTTCAGGATCTGTGTCGCTTCGGCGCTGTTGACGGAGTAGAAGTCGGGATAGTTTTCCAGGCCATGCGTTCGCGCCGACGACAGCACAACGGGAACGCTTTTGACCGCTGTGGCGTATGCAACCGTCCCGCCTTGCCACTTGATGATGCGATCGGTGCCGAAGTACAGCTTGCGTTCTCCGCCATGATTGGTGGGAACGACATCGCCACGGGTGCGGAGGCCCGGCTTGTTTGGGTCGAACTTTGGTTCTCGATTGATCAGTTCATTCAACCGCGTGATGTGTTCTTCCGGTGTGACTCGCCACAGACGAGCCGGCGACGCGGTTGGCGCAAGCTGGATGCCTTCGGGCAGCGGACCGAACAGCAGGTCATGATTCAGGAAGTTGCCTTTCTGCGGATCAAGATGAGCGTGGAAGCCACCATTATCGCGCATCACGCTGGACAGTTCCGCCACCACCGAGTCGATAAACTGCAGTCGCTGAATGACCTCGGGTTGCCCCGCATCGGCGGGCGGCATTTCCTGCAAAGCGACTTGTGCCCAAATGGACTTCCAAATGCCCGAGTTGACCTCGTCGACCGGTCCCAGGTCATGCAGCGATAGACCGCCTTCCGGATCGGTATCGCCGTGGCAGTCGACGCAATGGTTGGCAAGAAACGTTTTGGCAAAGGTACCAAAGTCTTTGTCGATCTTCTGACCGGGCGCGTAAGTTTCGCCTCTAGCCACCGAGGACATGAGCCCGGACGACATCGCCACCAACAACATGACCAACAACAGCCGCATTGCCGCAGCCAGACGGACCACGTTCATACCAGGATTTCCTTGAGTGGTCCGGAGCCGGCGTCGAACTTTTTGGCTAGGTTGTCATTCATGTTGAAGCGATCGCAGTTCTGGCCAGCGGCACGCAGCAGCGATGTGAACAGAGCATTGATCGGGCGTTTGCCATCAAGCTGCGTGAAGCATCCGGTTTTGAACGCACCGTCGAAGTTGCCCAGCAGCATCACCGGCCAGTTGCCGCCGTCGGTGTGTTGCTTGTCGGCGTTGTTGCTGGTGTAGACGATCAGCGTGTGGTCCATCATCGTGCCACTCCCTTCGGGCACGCTTTCCAGCTTCTCCATGATTTTGGCCAGCATACGGCTGTTGTACTGGCGGATCTTGATCCAGATCGGATTGTCGGGCTGATCCATGTGACCGAGGTTGTGTCCCTGTTGATCGATCCCCAGTCCTTTCCATGCTCCAAAGATTTCGCCGCGTCCTGAGCCGATCGTGAGCGTGTTGGTGATGCCCGAAGTGAGCGCCGAGATACCAAGGTCCAGCAGCACATCGTGCCAGTCGGTTTCGAACTCGGGCTTGCTGTAGCGATCGTCGACTTTCGGGGCGAACTTGCGCAGGTGATCGGCAACCGAATCCAGTCGATCGCGCAGGCCGTTGACTTCCTGGAAGCCTTGCACGTATTGGCCGTACCGCTGTTGATCGGCCGATGGGAGCGCACGCCCCTTCATGGCCGCCAGCTTTTCGATCTCCGTCAGCATGCCGGAACGCGCTTCGTGTTGTCGTCGAATGTCGCCTGTCGAGATCCCGCCGTACAGCGTTTGATAAAGCTGGTTCGGATCGGAATACATGAAGATTGGTTGACCGGCACCGCTGGCTGACAGCGTCGCCAGCGTCGGCTTGGTCGTCATGTTCTCCATCGAATCCATGCCGATGCACAGATGAGGCAACAGCGTCTGAGGCAACGCTTTGCTGAGTTCGTAATCGATTGTCGCGGCGCTCGGTGGAACCCCATCACCACCGCGATAGCCGCCCAATGCGCCGAAGAACGCGCTGTGCGACGGGCTGGTGTGTTTGCCGTGCAGGCCGTTGATAATGTGCAGTCGTTCTTTGTAGGGCTCGAGCGATTCGATGGGCTCGGGCAGTTTGGCTTTGGCCAGCGAACCGCTGCTGGTCATTCCCGCCGGGACGCAGGTCTTGGGATCAAAGCCCTGATTCTGCATGAAGAAGATGACGCGTTTGGGAGTCGTCGTGCTGCCGGGCAAGGCTAGGTTGCCGGGTGATGCCAGCAGGCGTTCGGGAAAAACGGAAGCACCCACTGCGGCGCCGACGCCGGCGGCCATTCCCTGCAGCATATTTCGACGGTTGAGCATGATCGATCTTTCAACGCGGATATCGGGCAGATGTTTTGGATCTGCAGTCTGGCTGCAGGGTACAGGCGGGACGTCACTGAGGACGCGGTTATTGACAGAGCGGACTTCGCTCGGTGCTATCCTCGGCAGCGGGCGGGCCAGCGGTGTGGGGAGGCGGCAGGTTACATGGTTATGGGAACCGACACCATAGTTTTGCAGCCCCGAGCGGCCACCGCAACTATTTTTGAAGGTGCTTTTTTGTTCAGGTTTGCGTTTGAGGTTGTAGTTTGTGGCGGCTTGCTTGGTCCCCGGGTAGGGACTGGTGCTCGATGGCCAGCGGCGGGTTGGAGGCGTTGCTATCGGCTCGGCAGCCTTACCGCTGTTGGGGATGGTTGATTGCGATCGCTGACAGCTTACTTACAGCCCAATGACTTTGAACGCTTGCTGGAGTCGTTGCCGAATCGCCGCACGCGTCGCATCATCTTGTTGGGCTTGCAGAGCATATTGCTCCGTCGGATCTTCCGCCATGTGAAACAGCCGGCCGTCGTTATACAGCTTCCAGTCTTGCGTCCGCATCCACTTTAGGCCTGAGCTGGTGCCGTCGGGCTCGACGCCTCCCGGCTTGGGAAGCACGGCCTCTTCGCAGTAGGCAAAGGCACGTGGCGAAACGCCTGTGCCACGCAGGCGTTTGGCAAAGCTCACTCCATCGAGTTGCTCGCCGCGGGGAAGCGGCGCGCCGGCGAGTTCGAGAAACGTTGGCAAGATGTCGCTGAAATCGACCAAGTCATCGACCTCCTGGCCCGGTCGAATCGTTCCCGGCCAGTTGGCGATCATCGGCACGTTCGTCCCTGCATCGGTCAACTGCTTCTTTCCGCCCGGCACATCGCGCCCGTTCCGACGAGACACGACCGGCGTCCGATGTAGTTCCGATCCCTCGGCACCGATGATGATCTCTGGCGGTGTGCCGTTGTCCGCAAGAAACAAGATCAGCGTTTTTTCTCGCAGCTTCAGCGCGTCCAGTGCCGCGACCATACGCCCGACCGCTCGGTCCATCTCGGCGACCATTTCGGGGTAGCTGTCGTAGCGATCAAATGGGCCATGGGGAACGGGCGGATCGAGGTCATCGGTTACCTCATGCGCGACCGCCATCGAATAGTAAGCGAAGAACGGACGTTCGCGATTGGCCTTCATGAATTCGATCAGGCTGTGTTGATAGACGTCCGGTCCGTAGTGTCCCTCGGTATCGTCGCGGACTTGCCCATTTCGATAGATCATCGGCTGGTAGTACCGCGGTCCTTCGTGCCAACCGAACAGATCCCAATGGTCAAATCCCAGACGGCTCGGGTGCAACGGATCGTCACGCAACAGACACAACTGCCACTTGCCCACAATGCCGTTGGTGTATCCGGCTCGTTGCAAGCAACGGCTGAAAGTTGCGTCTTCCGCGACTTTCGGATAATCGCCCCAAGTGACGGTGCCATGTCGAAAAGGATACTTGCCCGACATCAGCGTCAACCGAGACGGGTGGCAGACCGGCATGCTGTAGGCGTGCTGAAATTTCATCCCCGTCCGAGCCAACTCGTTCAAATGTGGCGTAGGGTAAGACTGGCCGCCGTAGCACTCCAGCACTTCTTGCCCGACGTCATCTGCGAAGATGAACAGAATGTTTGGCTGACGAATCTCCGCACGTAAGAGATTGCCCAAGCCAATGCAAAACAAGAAAACGCAACAGAGAGTAGTGGCTCGATGTGCCATGTCGTTCCTCGAAAGATTGTTAGCTGTGGGACGGGGCGTATAGGTTACCAGCCTCAACCGGACTCGTCTTGCAGTGCGACGGCGTAAGCGCCCAAGCATTTGGTGCGGACGATGCCGTTTCAGCCGTTCCACGCGGAAAACAAAAGGAGGCGGGAGCCGTTTCAGGAGCATTCATAACGCGCCGCTTGCCTTGGCCTCCCGAAAGGCGGCATCTGCAAAGACGTCGACTCAAAGATGGTCGTGGTTCTCACGTCTGGCGTGCGTCGTCGCGTCGGCTAATATCGGCCGTCGCCCCAGGAATGTTCGCGAAGGCCCATGAATCGTTGGCGGGTCTGGGTTGGGGATTCGCCAAAAGCCGACGAATAGTCGATCGAGAATTGGCCTTCGTGGATAAACCCGAGCTCCCGTGCAACCCGTTGGATGCATCGCTGGTCAAGACGTTGGACAATCAACCGACGAGCGGCGTCGAAGCGAAGCTTGTTGATGTAAGCACGGGGCGACAGGCCCAGGAGATCATCGAAGGCGTAGAACAATGTTCGTCGGCTGACCCTGGTGATCTCGCATAGTTCCGTAATGGACGGGGAGCGAGGAAATCGCGAGTGGATTAAATCAAGTGCCTCCCACGCGACTCTTAGCCGGTTTTGGTGTGACAAGAGGTTCCCATCTCGGGTGTCCTCGTCGAAGATCAGTTCCACAATGCTCTGTGTCAGCAGAATGTCGGCGTCTGGTCGTTCGAGCTCAGGAAAAGTGCCGCGGAGGATGCTGGAAATCATGTGGTGCAGCAGGTCCAGTTTCTTCTCACTCAGAATCAGACTCCGCCAAGTGATGAAAGCATCCAACCGATCTTCCGCGATAAACTCCGCCGCCGCCACTCGGCGGAAAAGGTCGACTGGAATGGAAATGGCGACCTGACGATGGCCGGAAGCGAGTTGCTGCAACACCTCGCCACGCGGTTCCATGAAAAGGATTTGGCCCGGTTTGATTTCTGTTCCGCGAAAGCGTGAGGCGGCACACTCGCGGGTGATCGGTGAGATCGTCACAAACTTGTCGGCCCTGGCACCCGTCGCAACCAGTTCGACGTTGGTGCTGCATTCGTAAACCGAACAACGACCAACCGTCGCGAGGCCAAAATCGAGCCGCAAAGCTCCGGGGGCTGTTTGTACTAACTCCACGTTCCAAAAAGCGGACAGTCGCTCCGACGCAGCCTCAATGTCCCAATAGGTTTCTTGGATAGCTTGCCGCTGCATAAATCTCGCCCCTTTTTTCAGCAGAAGCCGCGCACCTTCGTATCAAGGATCCAATGACGTACCAGCCCCTGTTTGTCGCCGTGGAAACGAGGTTCATCGCGTAAAAGTCGGTCTCGCCACGAACCCTGCTTTTGGACCGAATGGCCCACCCTTCTGGGAGTGTCGTATCGTATCGCGACGCAGCCGGCGTCTCAAGCCTGAAGAGCCCTTCCATCCGTCTTGACAGTGGAGGGCCGCCGGAGCCTTTATTATAAGCAAACGTCAACTGAACCAATAAATGTTGACATCGGTGACTGTGCGCGCCTCCCCAGAAGCCTCCAAGCGATTCCGCTGGATTGCACTATTTCGACTGTTTGGCGGGGCGTTGGGAAGGGAAAAAGAGCAAAAATTGGACCTCACGCTGATCTGAATCCCAGAATCAGTGTGTAGCGAGCCAGAGTGTGGCGTCAAACAGGACGGCTCTTGACCCGTTTTCCAAGCAGCTCTCCAGAATCCGTTTTCCAGATTCCGTTTTTTCTTATGGCGGTCCGGTTGTGGAGAGGATTACAAGCCACAACATTTCGGGTCTTCGACGGAGCCTTACACAAGGATTGAATCATGTTCTCGCGAATATTAATGACAGCGGCGTTGCTGTTGGTCTCTGCTGAACGCGGCTTAGCCGCTCAAGACGCGCCGGAGGCGGCTGTCCTCCAACCGGTGACGACGCTTGATCCCGAAGTACCGCGCGAACAGTTGCGTCTCATGGTGCGGCCACTAACCAAGTCTGAACTCGAAGTCGAAGCGGCCGCGTGGTTCGAGTTGTTGCGAGGTAAGGCGCGTCAGATCGCCGCAGCTCGATTAGGAGTGGCGAAAACCAACGAAGCCCTCGCCGCTAACGATGATCAGGCGGCTCAAGCGTCATTGAAAACCGCTGAAACGGTCACGCAGTCCGTCGATTCGGCCGCGACTGCGACCGAGCAACAGCTCATCGAAGCGGCGACAAAGCAGTTGGAGGATGGGAACTCTGCGGAGAATGCCGACGCAGATGATCCGGCAAGCGAGCCGTCCGAAGAGAATGACTCTGGCGTTATCGAGGGCTCGGAAGACGACGATCCCGACCGCAAAGAATCGGATGAAGCCACTGACTCCACCGCGGCTAATGAATCCGCTGAGGGAAGCGATGCTGGCCCGACAACCGAGGGCACCCCGTCGTCGCAAGTTATCGATTCGGCGACCGCCATGAAGAAGGAACTCTTGGTCGGCGTCAACGAATTGCAAGATCAACGGACTGCACTTCGGGATCGTCTAAACATTGTGCTCGATTCGCTGGAGACCAAAGGCGGAGAGGTCCAGGAATTTCGTCAATACGCGGTAGCGGTTTCGGGGCTCGATATCGACACGTCCGACGCCAGTTCCCTTTGGGCTGGCCTGATCGGTTGGCTAAGTTCGCAAGAAGGCGGACAACGGATGGCTTGGAACCTGTTAAAATTCGCCATCATTCTGATGGCAACGTATGCCATCGGAAAAGTATTGGCTGGCGTCGTGAACTGGTTGTTGGAGCGAAAAGTCAATCTGCCAAAACTGGCGGAGAATTTAATTTCTCGAACCATCAAGAACGTCGTCTGGCTGATTGGTTTCGTGATTGCTCTGGCGGCGTTGGAGGTGGATGTCACGCCGATCGCAGCGGCGATCGGTGCGACCGGTTTGGTCGTCGGCTTGGCACTGCAAGGAACGCTAAGTAATTTCGCCAGCGGTTTGATGATCTTGATTAACCGCCCCTTTGACGTCGGCAATGTGGTCAGCGCCGGCGGGATTACGGGTACGATCGATGAGATGAATCTGGTGTCGACAAAATTTCGCACTTTTGACAATCAGACGATTTACATACCCAACAATGAAATCTGGGACAACGTCATCACCAACATTACAGCCAATCCGAAGCGACGGGTGGATCTCGAATTTAGCATTGGCTACGACGACGACTTTGAGCAAGCCGAGCAGCTCATTCGCGACGTCGCACGCTCACATGCACTGGTGTACTCGGATCCGGAGCCGGAAGTGGTCATGCACGAACTGGCCGATTCCTCGGTCAATATTATCTGCCGCAGTTGGGCCGACACGGCGAATTGGTGGCAAGTCAAAACGGATATCGTTCGTGAAGTCAAACGTCGATTTGACGCCGCTGGGATTACCATTCCCTATCCTCAGCAGGATGTCCATATTCACCAGACGCCGTCTGACGCAAAAGAGCCCGCAGCGATTGGAAATGCCTGAGCTCTGCCCGTTTTCCGCTGGTCGTTAGCGTGAGCGATTCCTCGGCGCGAGTCTCCCCACCCGATTCGCCGGGTGCTCGAAAGTGCCATCGAAGATGGGCCCCACGCCCAGCACCTTGCGCATACGCTGGTATCCGTCCGCGCGTTTCGGTCCCGAGTGCCAGATCATCGCACCACTTGCGCGTTCATGGGCGAACATCGAAAGTTTGGCGACGCCGTATTGGGTGTCGCGGACACAAAGGTTGATTTCGGGCAACTGATCGGTCTCGGTCACTCCCAGAATGGCGTTGTGCGAGTCGGTCCCGTAGGCAGCCAACCCCGCCTCGACGATGACTTCCGCGTCGTCGCGGGTCTCTGCTAGATGGACGCCGCTGAGCCCCATTTCCTCTCGGATGCGATAGATCAAGTAGCCGTCTCCCAGCCCTTCCAGATGTTCGGCGTCGAGATAAACGCGTCGCTCCGCCAGTGGGGCAAATTCAATGCAGCGAACCGCCGCGTCGACAGACGCGTTTAGGAGCAACTGCTGCGAACCGGTCTGCGGAGTATCGGTGACTCGAACTGTCGTTTGGCAGCCGGTCGCGCCAAACGCGCTGAACGCGGTCACAAGGGCCAGCCACCGGAACGCTGTGCTGGATAGTAAACGCTTCATGTTTCAAGCTCCCAACCTTTCGATATGCTCTTCCTCGATTTCCCTCGCGGCCCTACGGTAGGACCAATGTGCGGAAAACCGTCGGAACCGATTGGTGAACGCCACCAAATCGAAATGCAAAGACAGCCCTTGCAACGCCCATTGCCAGCCATCGACCAGTCTCCGGCCGATCATGCATTGCATTAAGGCGAGGCCGCAAAGCTTCACACCCATCAACCGCGATGCCAGATAACGCAGTCGTGAATTAGCAGGTCACCGTAACGCCCGGGCTCGCCCATCCCTCCACCTCCGATTGCACTATTTCGACTGTTTCTCCACTCGCACATCAAGCACAGTAGATCGCCCGTTTCGTCCCGCGGCGAGCTCTCTGTGTTGGAAACGCCCCAGAGACGAACGGCTTGACGCTCGTGCTTTAGATTGAAAGGAAAACCAAATGGACCGCAGACTGCTGCTCAAATTGCTCGCTTCGGGCACTGCCGCTACCGCGGTGCCAGCCACCGTCTGGGCGCAAGTCAAAGGCGAATCGTCCCCCCGGTCCTACGAGTGGGGCTTTCCCGAGTATCCGCCGACGCCCGCTGGTAGTGGCAACGCGACGCCTTTTGGCGAGGGCACGCTGAACGGGATCGAGACGGTCAGCGGACATGAGCTGTACAAGTTCCCACGGGACCATCGCTACCACTATGGTCCGATCTATCGCGGCCCCGAATATTGCGAGTGGTATTACTTTAGCGCCTTCGTCTACGACAAAAAGACCGGAGATCCGTACACCCTTTTCTGGATGTCG
>Ga0102938_10000224_pt1 | contig 39879 bp, 27 predicted proteins | sample SalPonR2_B_D2_MG_FD_84516 | JGI IMG/M metagenome (GOLD analysis project Ga0102938, IMG submission 84516) | Salt pond soil microbial communities from South San Francisco under conditions of wetland restoration - Salt Pond MetaG R2_B_D2_MG | ecosystem: Environmental > Aquatic > Marine >...
AAAAACGCGAACTCAAACGCAGACAAAAGAACTACAAGCTCATGACTACGCCCCGAAACCCGAATCGAAACCGTTATGCTACAGCAGCTTAGGAACTATGCCCGTGCCATTCGTACCCGACACGTTTTTGTCGCACGATCCTTACCTGTTCAGAAGGCGGGATTATCGGGCTTTGACCTCTGCAGTGACCGTTCCGCTCGACCGAGCGAGTTCGCTGCTAGAGGAGCTTCAGCAATCCGCAACGTGGAGTACGATAGCGGTATATCCTTTCTCGCAACTAGCAACACCGTATGCCTTCCGAAGAACGAGCCGCTGTGTTTCGCGCCGTCGATGTCACCAAGGTCTATCAGATGGGTGAAGTGCAAGTGCATGCCTTGCGCGGCGTTTCACTGGAATTGCACGACCATGAATTTGTCGTTCTGTTGGGCGCCTCGGGCAGCGGAAAGTCGACGTTGTTGAACATTCTTGGCGGGCTGGATGTGCCGACGTCGGGTAGCGTGCGGTATCTCAACACCGACTTGACCGCCAGCAATGCCGCGGAGCTGACCTATTATCGACGCGAGAACGTCGGGTTTGTATTTCAGTTTTACAATCTCATCCCCAGCCTGACCGCACGGGAGAACGTCGAACTGATCACCGAAATTGCCCGGTCGCCAATGGACGCCTTGGACGCGCTTGATATGGTCCACATGAAACCGCGTGCGAATCATTTTCCGGCACAGCTTTCTGGTGGTGAACAACAGCGAGTCGCGATTGCCCGGGCGATTGCCAAGAACCCCAAAGTATTGTTGTGTGATGAGCCGACGGGGGCACTCGATGTGCAAACGGGTATCGTCGTGTTGGAAGCGATTGCACGCATCAATCGTGAATTGGGAACGACAACCGCAGTCATCACCCATAACGCGGCGATCTCGCAAATGGCTGACCGGGTCATTTCCCTTTCGGACGGGCAAATCTCCGGCGTTCACGTGAATGCCGACAAAGTGGCGGCAAACGAACTGCAGTGGTAGCGGATGCAGAAGCTTGACCAAAAATTGCTGCGTGACCTCTATCGCATGAAAGGCCAAGCTTTCGCGATCCTGTTGGTGATCGCTGCTGGCGTTGCGACATTTGTGATGTCGATGTGTTCCTATCGATCGCTGGAATGGAGTAAAGACTATTTCTATCGCGAGTTCCGCTTTGCAGACATGTTCGCCGAGACGCGACGCGCTCCTAACGCGATGATTCCTCGCATCAAAGAGATCTCTGGAGTGGCGTCGGTGGAGACGCGATTGGTCTACGACGTCTTGTTGGATGTTCCCGAGATGCGGGAACCGGCCACGGCAAGGTTGATTTCTGTGCCGCCGACGGGCGAAAACCGGTTGAATAAGATCTACATTTCTCGCGGAAGAATGTTGGAACCGGAAAGAACGGGCGAAGTGGTCGTGTCCGAACTGTTCGCCGACGCCCATGGCTTCGTCGCTGGAGATCTTGTGCAGGCGATTATCAACGGCAAGAGCCAAACGCTACGCATCGTTGGTGTGGCTCTTTCGCCTGAATATGTGCTGCAGGTGCAACCCGGCAGCATGCTACCAGATCACAAGCGATTCGGGATTTTTTGGATGAACGAGCGCGACCTGGAGGCGGCCTTCGACATGGCGGGCGCGTTTAACAGTGTTTCCTTAAAACTGGCCCATGGCAATCAACCGGAAGCTGTAATTGCCGAACTCGACCGTCTGCTCGAGCCATACGGCAGCGTGGGTGCTTACGGACGTGACGAGCAGATGTCGCATCAATTTGTTTCCGATGAGTTGCGGCAATTGCGAAGCATGGCCGTTATGTCGCCCCTCATCTTTTTGTCAGTCGCCGCGTTTTTACTGAACATCGTCAGTTCTCGGATCATCCGACAGCAGCGTGAGCAGATCGCTGCACTGAAAGCATTTGGTTACACCAACTACGAAGTCGGCTTGCACTACTTGCATCTGGTGTTGGTGATTTCATTTAGCGGCACCGTGCTGGGAACTGCAGGCGGTATTTGGATGGCCGCGGGGATGACTCAAATGTACGGAGAATTTTACAAGTTCCCAGTGCTCGAACTGCAATTCGATCGAACGGCGATCGTCGCAGCGTTTCTGCTGACCACGGCGGTGGCGGTGATCGGAACATGGGTTTCCGTTCGGGGAGCGATCAAACTGCCGCCGGCCGAAGCGATGCGTCCCGAACCACCACCGAGTTTCATGCCGACGTTGCTGGAACGTCTGTTTCCTCGCAAGGCACTAACGCCGGAGACGCGGATGGTGATCCGGAATGTAGCCCGCAAGCCACTCAAATCGAGCTTGTCGGTCGTCGGAATTGCGATGGCAGCCGCAGTCATGGTGGTGGGTAACTTTTCACTGGACTCCCTGAACTACATCATGGATTTTCAATTTCGGTTAGCGCAGCGACAGGATTTAACGGTCACTTTTGTCGAACCGGCAACCGCATCGGTGGTGCATGAAATGAGTCAACTGCCCGGAGTTCTCAACAGCGAAACGATGCGGACTGTGGCGACGCGTATCCACTTTCAAAATCGCTCCCGTCGCATTGGGGTGATGGGGCTGGAACCCGACCCTCAGCTATTTCGACTGCTCGATGATGATCAGCGCGTCGTGTCGATTCCCGCTTTTGGTATCATGCTCAACACAAAATTGGCCGAACTGCTTGGAGCTAGGCTTGGCGACCAGGTCACGATCGAAGTGTTGGAAGATAAGCGACCTACTGTGACAGTCGAAGTGACGGCGTTGGTTGAAGAGTTTGCTGGTTTGAATGCGTACATGAGCAAACCGGCGTTGCATGACTTGCTAAAGGAATCGGAAGTCGCTTCGGGGGCTTTCTTGAAAGTCGACTCTAACCAGATCGACTCCGTCTACCACGAGTTGGAAATGCGACCTGGTGTTGCCGGTGTCACGATTAAGCAATCGGTAATCGACAGCTTTCGTGATACGATCGCGGAGAATCTGTTGGTGATGCGTTCCTTTATTATCTTCTTCGCGACCGTGATTGCGATTGGAGTGGTCTACAACAGTGCCAGGATTTCACTGTCGGAGCAGAGCCGCGATCTAGCCACGATGCGAGTCGTCGGCTTTACGGAACGCGAAGTCTCGGTGGTGCTGCTGGGAGAGATCCTCCTGTTCACGCTTTTAGCCATCCCGCTAGGCTTCTTGATTGGTTACGGCTTGGCGGGATTGATGTCTGCCGGCATGGAGACCGAGAACTATCGGATTCCGCTGGTGATCGGTCGTCAGACGTTCGGATTGGCTGCGGCGGTGGTAAACTTGGCAACATTCCTTTCGGCGGTAATCGTCCAACGCCGGATCCGTCAACTCGATTTGGTGGGCGTGCTGAAGACACGCGAGTAACACGCATGAGATTTTCGCTAAAAACTTTGCTATGGGGCGTCTTGCTGATCGCAGTCGTTCTGTTCGCAGCGATGATGCTCTTTCCGAAACCGGTCGAGGTGGAATTTGCGACGGCGAAGATCGGTCCTTTGCGCGTCGCCGTTCAGGAAGACGGCAAGACCAGAATCCGAGAAAAGTACACTGTCTCGGCCCCCTTGTCGGGACGCGTTTCTCGGATCGAACTGAACCCGGGTGATCATTGTGATGAGAAGACCCTGTTGGCGGTGATTTTGCCCAGTGCGCCGGAATTCCTCGATGCGCGCGCCCTCGCGCAGGCACTGGCCAAGGTTCAAGCTTCCGAGGCGGCGGTTCAGCGGGCGCAGTCGAACTTAGAGCAGGCTAGGATTCAATTGGAACTGAGCCAAACCAAGTTCGAACGAGCCCAGGAGTTGTTACCCTCCAATGCGATCTCACAAAATGAGTTTGACATTGCCCGGACCGAACAGATGTCGAGCGAACAGTCACTGCAAACGGCGCGGTTCGAGTTAGAAATCGCCCGCTACGAATTGGCCATGGCGAAAGCTGCGGTTCAGCAATTTGATGCCGATGCCGAACAGGGGTCGAGATCACTCGATCCGTTTGAAATTGATTCCCCGATTTCCGGGCGCGTGTTGCGTGTGATGCAGGAGAGTTCGGCGGTCGTTTCGGTGGGAACTCCATTGATCCAGATCGGTGATCCCAGCAACCTGGAAATAGAAGTCGACGTGTTGTCCACTGACGCCGTCCAGATCCAACCGGGAGCGGAGGTGTTGATCAAGCATTGGGGTGGAGCCGAGCCGCTGAGCGGCTACGTACGAGTGATTGAACCGGCAGCGTTCACAAAGGTCTCGTCGCTTGGGGTGGAGGAACAGCGGGTGAATGTGATTGCCGACTTCAGTGAACCGCCGGAGCAACTCGCCTCGCTGGGCGACGGCTACCGTGTCGAAGCGAGCATCACCGTCGACGTTTTAGAGCAAGCGTTGCAGATCCCCAATAGTGCCTTGTTTCGCCACCAGCGCCAGTGGCATGTGCTTTCCATTGTCGACAACAAGGCTCATCTTCAGCCGGTCAAGATCGGCTTGCAGAGCGATGCCTACACGCAAGTCACCGAAGGATTAAACGCGGGAGCTCGCGTGATCGTTTACCCCAGCGACGCAATAACGCCAGGCACACCGGTACGACTCGCCGGTGGTGGGTCGTAAATCGGAGACCAGCCGTTGGCAATCGCAAGGTCTCTGCAGTGAGTTTGCCGATGCGCATAAAAAAACCACTCAACAAATATTGAGTGGTTTGTTCTTACTCGCAGCAACAGGTCATCAAAACGAAGCTTGAAAGCCTGGTATCTCTGGGAGATGACAGTGCGGCTCAAGTGGAGCCTTTACTGATCGTTTCGATCAATCGCCAATGACGCGAACGTTCTCGGCACGCGGTCCCTTCGGACCTTGCCCGACGCTGTATTCAACTCGCTGACCTTCACGAAGTTCTTCGTAGCTGACGCCTTCGACGTTCGAGCTGTGAAAGAACATGTCGTTACCGGTGTCGGTCGAAATGAATCCAAAACCTTTGTCCGTCAGGCGCTTAATTTTGCCTTCTGCCATCTCTGTTATCCAATACTCTCTTAAAACAAATGTGCCGTCATCAGTGCGTGAAACGCTCACGCAACTGCAACCGCATCTCGGATCATCTGGTGACGATCCTTTTCCTTCTTGCTAACCACCATACCCCATCCGCTGGGCGGGGCGAGGGGGCATAGCGAATAATTTTCCACAATTCTTGATTCCGCGGACCCGGAGGCTCGGATCTCCTGATCAGTCCAGGTCGTCCGGTTGGTCTCCTTCGGGGGCCTCGGAGGCCTCGACAGCGGGCTCCAAGGCAGCGTTTTCAGCTTGCAATTTGCGTTCGTTCCGCCGATTCAGCTTGTCCTGCTGTTTGAACTTCTTTTCCATTTCGCGTTGACGTTTGGCGAAAGTATTTTGATTTTTTGCGATCTTGAAACTCCTGAGAGTCGCCTACCCCTTGGGCGGCGATGTGTGGGGACGACGAATCTCGCTAGGTATTCGTTGTCGTAAAAGCTCGGCGAGCACGCCGGCATAGCCGTGGCGGACGGAACCAATAGTCCATTTGATTGGATTCACCGCCGACCCCGAAAGCCAACGATTCGTCTGGCAACAAGCGCAGCCGAAGACCTTCGGTAGGCCTACGCCGACATTCGGCAGGCCTATGGATAAGCGATCCAGAGACCGCTTAACCTCATGCACTGTATCGCCACAAGCGGTTGAAGGCTACCCGTAATGTCCCCAAGGGTGCCCTCAAATACGGCCTGGGAACGACCTTCATCCAGCTGGTTTTATTAGGCAATGTCAAGGAAAGTCGTCGATGCAACCGCTTGTGAATGCTAGCGGGAACAGCGATTGCGTAAGGTGTGGATTCGGCTCATCGTAGCGTTCTGCCCCGGCCAACGCACGCTAACGCACACCACGGTGTCCGGTGGTGTCGCGCCTGTGCGTCATGTCGCGCCGCAGCGTGCGGCCGGCTGAGCTTGCTGCCAGTTTTTATTTTTTCCGACTTTGTCGAGGCTTCGCCGATGCCAGCGTCTTCTTCTTCCGCTTCCAAAGGCGGACCTGCTTCCAATGGCGAGGCAGGTTCTCGCAAAAAAGCCTCCCGAAAAAAATCCAAAACGATTCGCAGATCCGATGCAGGGGATGTGGCTCCGGAATTGAAACAGGAGGACTTGGAGGATTTTGTTGTCAGCGAATCGGTTCATGCGGCTCAGCAGTCCAAGATTACCGCGGTTCGGGACATTCTCAATCAAACGCCCCCTCACGACATCCAAACGCTTGCCAAGACATTGGAAGTGATCATCGGAGGTGCGTCGCCCGAGGACGCCACGATTCTCAAAAATGCTCTGCTGAAAGACGCCAAAGTGTCGGGCATCGGTCGTCGCAGCAACGCCGACGATCAGCTCTCCGACGACTGGCGAGTGGGTGGTTATCCGTACCGCAACTTGATGTCGCGGAAGTCGTACGAGAAGCAAAAGTACCAGCTGCAAGTCGAACTGCTAAAGCTGCAGGCATGGGTGAAACAGAGCTCGCAGAAGCTGGTGATCTTGTTTGAGGGGCGTGATGCCGCGGGCAAAGGGGGCACGATCAAGCGCTTCATGGAGCATCTGAATCCGCGCGGTTCTCGCGTCGTAGCACTCGATAAACCGAACGAAGTCGAACGGGGGCAGTGGTATTTCCAACGCTACGTACGGCACTTGCCAACCGCCGGCGAAATCGTGATGTTCGATCGATCGTGGTACAACCGCGCCGGTGTGGAACGGGTCATGGGGTTTTGCTCGCAAGATGAATACACGGAATTCATGCGTCAGGTTCCAGAGTTCGAACGCAATCTCGCGCGGAGCGGCGTTCATCTGATTAAGTTCTGGTTTTCGGTCAGCCGCGAAGAGCAACTGCGTCGTTTTGAGGAGCGCAAAGCACACCCGCTGAAGCAATGGAAATTGTCCCCGGTCGATTTAGCGTCGCTCGATAAGTGGGACGATTACACACGAGCCAAAGAAGCGATGTTTTTCTACGCCGACACCTACGATGCCCCTTGGACGGTGGTCAAATCGGACTGCAAAAAACGCGCACGCCTGAACGCGATGCGTTACGTGTTGCATTCCTTACCTTACGAGAATAAGGACCTCGATCGAATTGGGCCGGTCGATCCCTTGCTGGTCGGGCGTGCCAATATTGTTTATGAACGCGGCGAGCAGATGTCAGGCGCACTGCCCAATTCGTCTCCTCGCTAGCCTTCTCAGACTCGATCGACTGCGGCCCGGCGGGGTGGTTTTTAAAAAACCGAAATCGGTGGCGAGGACGTCCGACGGACGGGGGATCTTTTGCAGGGAGGCCAATGTGTGAGGCCAACGTGTTGTTCGATGGATCCGCCCTCCAAGAAGTCGCCTTGGAGGACGACGCGGAAATCGCAGATACGTATGAACCGATGGGATGCAACGAAGTCGCGGTGGTGAAATTTTTCACCAGCAGCAGGGTTGCCTGCCGCCGTCGGCCGAGCTTGGCCGTTCCAGCCCCCTTCGTCGTGAGCGGCTTGCCTCTTGCTGACCAGCTGTCCACTGGGTGGCCCCAGGCCCCATCGCGTTTTGCTACATTGTCGTTGCGGTAGCTTAGCCGTGTTCGCCTATGGCCGAGCGAAGAATGGTCCGCCTGCTGCTCGGTTCCGCAATGCGAGTGCAGCAGGCCGTCTTCTGATAACAGGAGTCCGACATTTTTTTGCTCCATGCTGGATGTCTGAGGAAAACTTGTTGTGGATGACGGAAAAACCAATTCAGGCGATTCGAGGACGTCGGATTTCTCCGCTGCCGGCCCGATCGGTCAGGCTCCCGAAAGAGTCGAAGAGTTTCAGATTCGTGAAGTTCTGGGGCGCGGAGGTTTTGGAACGGTCTACCTCGCCTACGATACGACGCTCGAACGTGAGGTGGCCTTAAAGATTCCCCATCCTCGTTTAGTCGGTAAAGCCAGTACGGCAAGTTCCTACCTCGCCGAAGCCCGAGCGATCGCCAGACTGGACCATCCTTACATCATTCCTGTCTATCGCGCGGCAAGCACGCCGGAGATTCCGTGCTACATCGTCACCAAGCGAATTACGGGCTGTCATTTGGGCGTCTGGCACGCGCGGCAACAGCGTAGTTTTCAGCAACGAGCCGAAGTGATGGCAAAGGTTGCCGGAGCTTTGGCTTATGCACACCAATGTGGCGTGGTCCATCGGGACATCAAGCCTGGCAACGTTCTCATTGACCAAACCAATGTTCCTTTCGTTGCCGATTTTGGTTTGGCACTGCGGGAAATCGTCGAAAAAGACGGACCGACTTATGTGGGGACACCGGCCTACATGAGTCCCGAGCAAGCTCGTGGTGAAGGACACCGCGTCGATGGTCGCTCGGATGTCTTCTCAATGGGCGTGGTGCTGTACGAACTGCTGACCGGCCAACGGCCGTTTCAAGCCAGTGACCGCTCTGCGGTGCTGGAAGAGATTCTGTTTAATGAACCGGACCTGCCGCGGCAAATCGATTCGAAAATCCCTGGCGAGTTGTCGCGGATTTGCATGAAAGCGTTGTCCAAGCCGGTCGGCGATCGTTACCAAGATGCCGCCCTGCTCGCAACGGACTTGGAGACGTTCGTGCAGCAAACGCGGACAACTAGCAAGCCCAGCATTAAGCCTGCATCCCTTGGCGACCCAAGCGACGTGCTGGAAACCGAGGCGGTCTCTAGCGATGCATTGGCGGACTCGCCTACCGAACAGCGCGTCGTCCCCAAAGGGCTGCGAGCGTTTGACATGCGTGACGCCGACTTCTTCCTGCGGCTGCTACCTGGGCCTCGTGACCGCGATGGGATCCCCGAGATCATCCGTTTCTGGACATCGAATCTGACACCGGGGCGTCTTGAGCAACCGTTATCGGTCGGTTTGATTTACGGGCCGAGTGGTTGCGGAAAAACTTCGCTGGTTCGTGCCGGCTTGATTCCTCGCCTCCCCCGAGGCGTGCACACCGTCTATGTCCAGGCAACCGCCTCGGGTACCGAAAGTGCGATCCTCCAACAGTTGTCATCGCGTTCCGCTCCTTGGCGCGACTTACCGCTCGATGAGACGACCGATATCGCCGAAGCCTTCGCGACGTTGCGACGGACCAAGAGAGAACGAACCGTTATTTTTATCGATCAGTTCGAGCAATGGTTGTTTGCGCATCCCGACGGTTTGCGTGAGCCGCTGACTCAGGCACTGCGGCAGTGCGATGGCGAATACGTGCAGTGCGTGTTGATGGTCCGCGACGACTTTTGGATGGGCGTGACCCGTTTGATGCAGGCACTCGATTTGACGATTGCTGAAAACGTCAACGCCACCGCGGTCGACTTGTTTGATGCCCGGCATGCCCGGCAAGTTTTAGCGATGTTTGGCACCGCCTATGGTCGGCTGCCCGATTCGCCGGACGAGCGGACGACCAGCCAAGAACGATTCTTGGATGAAGCGGTCCGCTACCTTTCATCGGAAGGGCGAGTCATCTGCGTGCAGTTAGCGCTACTGACCGAAATGCTAAAGAATGGGCCTTGGAACAAGTCGACGCAGCTGTTGGCGGACGGTGGAGCCGAAGTTGGCATGCGTTTTTTTGAGGAGACGTTCGACAGCGAATCATCGCCACGTCGGATTCGAATCCATGCCGAAGGGACCCGCCGAATTTTTCACGCTTTGATGCCCGAACCGGGGACTCGGATCAAAGGGTCCACGCAAACCGAGGCGGCGCTGTTTCGTGCATCGGGTTACCGTGATCTCGCGGCATTTCGCGATCTGATTTCCATCCTCGATCGTGAGCTGCACCTAATCACTCCCACCGATCGACTTGATGACGACAGCATCAGCAGTGACTCGACCAGTACGGCACCCCAAGCGGTTGGGTTTCAATTAACGCATGATTTCTTGATTGCGCCGATTCGTCAGTGGATGGAGTATCACGCGCGGACCACGAAGCAGGGCAAAGCCCGTCTGCGTCTCGAAGAGTTCGCTCAGTTGTACCTTCGTCGACCACGTCCGCAATCGCTGCCTACGATCGCGGAGTACCTCTCCATTCGACGTCACTGTGGGTACGCGACTTTTACGGAACCTCAACAACGGATGATGAGTGCCGCGGTTCGGCGGAATCTGCGAATGCTCAGTTTCTGGTCGCTTGGCATGTTAGCCGTCCTGCTGGTTGGAGTTGCGATTGCACAGGGTATACGGCGTCAGAATGCAAGGCTGGCAGGCGATTCCGCAATCGCGAGATTGCTGGACGCACAGCTTCCCGAAGCGGTCAAATTAGCTTCGGCGCTGCGCGGTTCCGAATACGCACAGAAGAAAATCGTCCGCATCGTTGAAGATCAAAAACAGCCTTTGTCGCAGCGCGTCCGTGGATCTTTAGTGCTGGAAAATCGCCATCCCCAGTCGCTGCAGTTGCTGACCGATTACGCCTTGTCAGCGCCGGTTGAAGATGTGGTCGTAATTTCACGATCGCTTGATTTGACGAAACCTCGCGAAGGGCGTGACGCATTACGGGTTTGGCAAACACAGAGCGAACCACGGGCCGCGTTGATTCGTGCGGCGTGCTTAATGGCGAACGATCCACAGCAGATCAAGCACTTGCAACAGGACGAGGCCCTGCGGCGGTTGTTGGAGCTGCTGTTGGCGGAGAATCCAGCTTGGATCAAAAGCTGGAGCGTCGCCTTTCAACCGCTTGGCGAAGAACTAAAGCAACGCCTTGTGGACTACCTGCAGAATCCTCGTCGTGAGGGCTCCACGTTAAACGGAGTCAATTTACTGGTCGAATTTGCAGCGCGGGATGTGGAATTGCTCGCCGCTCAATTGCCGATCGCCAAAGCGGCCGAAGTTTCGGTTCTTGCGGAAGCGATTCGCGCGAAATCGTCTAACGGATTGACAATCGTGAGGAACCTGCTGGCCACGGAGTCGACTCCGAGGGCGGTGATCGACGTCACGCGACCCTGGGGCTCGCCCTGGTGGGCTGTTGGTCCACGCGAACCGCTGACCATCAATGCACCGGAACTGGAAGAGGTGTTGGAGGAAACGTTACAGAATCAACTGGCAACTTATGAAGCGGTGCTCGGACCGCATGCGGTGCTGATCCACAAGTTACCTCCGTCAGCATTGGCCGAGATTTCAAATGCGTTGCAGCGGGCAAGCTACCGCGTTGGCGAAGTGATGCCGTACACGATCGAAGATCAGCCGTTTCTGTATGCGACGTGGTTGCGCGATGGCATCCCCGCCCGCCAGCAGCTCGATTTAACCGCGGAACAACTGCGGGAGGTGAATGCTCAGAATCGCGCCGAAGGGTTTATCCCCGACACGGTTGCCGCCTACTTTCTACCTCCCGATGCCGATGGTCGCCGACCGCTCCGCTACACCTGCACATGGCTGCAACCGCCAGCGAACAGCGATGTACTCGATGGAGATCTGTATGTCGATGTTCCAGGCGACCAACATCAAACCGAGGGCTGGGGCAAAATGTTCGACCGCGGCCTACCGATGCCACGCTGCAACCTTCGGACCCATACTTTGGACAACGAGGAACGTTATACGTCGGTTCGTTGGAACATCAAAACCGACCAGCGTTCTTACGATGATTGGGATACACGCCCCGAGGATTTTGCCAAACGCCAGGCGTTGATCCGTTCCGCCGCCATGCTGACACGTCGCTGGAACTTGAAGGCCGGCGAGCAAATGCCGCAGCGACTGTCGCCACTGTGGTGGAGCGACATTCCCGTTGATGTTCGTGATCTGCAGCCCCATCCGCGCCGCGAACATCTGCGTGCCGCGGCGAATTTAATGGCGGAGGGCTTTCATCCGGTTTCGATCGACGTCGGCCCTTTCAGTGATGGAACCACCCCCGCGTTTTGCTCCACTTGGTGGCGAGGTCGCCCTGCGGTTGCTGAACAAGTCGTTCGCAGCAATCGTCGCAGGAATTTGGAGATTGCGATGCTGATGCTCGGTGATGCGCGAGATGTCGAGGCGGCCATGAATGCGGAGAGGACTCCCGAACTTCGCGGTGGAGTGATTGCGGCTCATCATCAATTTGCCTTGCCTGTGGACTGGTTGCTCGAGCGATTGAGAGCCGCTGACGCGTCGCTCGTCCTGCGGCGGAGTTGTGCGATGGCGCTGTCGCTGTATCGACCGGAGACGCTGACGAAGGATCTGCTGCGAGACGTTGCGGAGGAATTGCCAAACCTATATGAGTCGACCACGGATCCAGGTTTGCGTTCCGCGATTCAGATCTTGGCAGACAAATGGCAGTTCGATTTCCAGCCGTCTGCAACGGTCGATCCAGATCGCGAAGTCCTTTCGATCAGTGGCCAGCGGCTGGTCGTTTTGACACCAGAGAACCCGGTCTGGGTGGGCTCGCCGCCGGAGGAACCGGGCCGTGATGGCATGAAGGAAAGACTCACGCCGCTCGTCATCGATCGGTCGTTTGCCATCGCCACCAAAGAGGTCACGGTGGCTCAGTATCAAGCGTTCCAGCCGTCTCATGAATGCCCCCGCAACTACGCGGTCCGTTCGGACTGCCCGGTCATCAATGTCACTTGGTTTGACGCCGCCCGGTATTGCCGCTGGTTAAGCGAACAAGAGGGATTGCCGGAATCGGAAATGTGTTATCCGCCGATCGCGGAAATTCAGCCGGGCGTCCAGTTTCCCGAGAATTTCATTGAACGGATTGGATACCGGTTGCCTACCGAAGCGGAATGGGAGTACGCCTGTCGCGGCGGCGTGGAAACGGGTCGCTGGTTTGGCTTTGATGCCGATCGGTTGCAAGATCACGCATGGACGGCTGTGAATGCGAATTATCAGTTGCACCCTGTTGGTCAACAACTTCCCAATGATTACGGGTTGTTCGATATGCTGGGAAATTCGATGGAATGGTGTCATGGCATCCTGGAAGATCATCCCGTCGTGCTGGACTTTCCCTTGCTCGACCCGGGAGCCAACGTGCTGTCCGTGCAAGGGCAAACCCGCATGGGGTCGCGTGGAGGGTCGACCCTCTATCAACCCCTTGATGCACGCGCGGGACAGAGAAACTTTCACTTGGCAGAAGATAATCGGGTTTACATTAGTTTTCGAATTTCTCGGACAATTCGTTCCCCCTGATAAGGCTTCCCAAGTAGACTCTGCGTGGGGCCCATGCATCCAGCGCCGCAGAGGTATAGCAACGATGAATCGCGAGCAATTGAGGCAATTAGCATTGGCGGGAACGGTAACGTTTCCGGCCACTTTCCCTCGCCTAGCCGAACTGCGTTTGGAATCCTTGCAGGGCTTACCAATCGGGCCTCCAGGCGGGCCGGTTTCCACCATGATGTTGTTGGTCGCCACCGAGCGACCGAGTGCCAAAGTCACGATCACGCGCAAGCTTGCCGTCGCCCAAGTTGCTGCGATTTTCCTGCCACACAATGTTCATAACGTTCGGTCCGATGATGGTTACTGGTTCCTGCAAGGCGAAGTTGCCGAAGGTTTGTCGGCACTGCTGAATCAAAGTTCGTCGTTGCACGGAATTGTTTATGTTGCCGAACATTGCTCGACCTTGCTGGAAGTCCAGGCCGGTATGACGGCAGCGGAAAGCGCTCAGTACTATCCACCGCTTCCCTGTGATCGATCTCATAATCATTACAATCCATCTGCCGGCGGGAGCATGGGCCCAGGACAGGGAGTACCAGGACAGGGAGTACCAGGACAGGGAGTACCAGGACAGGGAATACCACCGCAGTCGGCCCCCTATTTCCCTTGCGAACCGATGGTTGAAGCAAGCTATTTTGCTCCTTGCGAGCGGATGTCCGAAGCGGAGTGCCGAGTCCAGAGTAGCGGGCCGTATTGGCCTTTGCCCTGCGAAACGATGGAATATTTCGTACCCCAAGCCTTCCCATCGGACCACTCGCCAGACGAGCCGCCGGAATGAGCGGAGTGGAGGATCTTCCGGTCGTCGACGTCTTGTTACTGACACGCCCCCACTCTCGCCCACCGCGTTGGGTCGTCGATGGTATCGAGCGGCAACAGGGGGTGCGGGTTCGGTTGCATGTCGGCACGGGATGGCCCGAGCGAACGGATACCAATCGCTGGCAGACGATTGCGCGCGGTCGCAACGAGTTGAAGCAGATGGGCAGTGCCCCCTGGGTGATGTTTGTCGATGATGATGTGGAACTGCATCCGCGGTGCATTCGGACACTGGTCGACGGCCTGCGACAGGCGCCTGCTTTGGCGGCCCTGGCGGCCGATTCGGAAGGTGAGCATCGGCAGCCAGAGTGGCGCGGGCATGTCGGCATGGCTGCCTGTTTGTTTCGTCGCGAAGTGCTGGAAAAGCTGCCGTTTCGCGCCACACTGGAAGCCTGTGAATGCCTCTGCTGCCAAGTCGACTTAAAGGCCGCCGGATGGGGAATCGCCTATGAGCGGCGGGCGCAAGCCAAGCACTTTGGCGTCATCAAAAGGTTCCTTCGCACCGCACCCGACCGAAGCCCGTCGGCCGTCTCGGTCGAACAAGCAACCGTGATGGCCGCCTTTGACCGGAGAGATTTCGAGCGGTTTCAGAAACCATTTTTGAAATCACTTCGGAACTGGGGAAATCGAGAACCGGTGATCGCGGTGGCTTATGGTTTGTATCCCAGTGAACGGAGACGGCTGGCCGCGCTGCCAGGGGTGCGTGTGGAGGCGCGACCAGCCAACGGCGAGATGGCTCCGGTGCGACGCCTTGATGACTTTGCCGAAATCACTCGCCGCTTACCGTCCCACACGCCGGTCGCTTACTGGGACGTGGCGGATGTGGTGTTTCAAAACTCCCTTGCGCCACTCTGGCAACTCGTCGCAAAAAACCCCCAGCAGTTGTTGGCTGTGATTGAACCGAAAAGTTATCCGTACAACGGTGTCATTCCGGCGTGGGCACTTTCGATCAATGATCCGGTACATCGGCAACGAGCATGGAGCCTGCTGCAGCAAAGCCCGTTTCTCAACAGTGGCTTCGCAGCCGGCACTGCGGCGGTGATGCATGGCTATTTTGAAACCGCGCGGCACATGCGCCGTGGGCCTGAGCTATCGGGCACCACCGACTGGGGCGATCAGATGTGCCTGAATCTCTATTGCCATACCGATCGGATTCGTTGGCAACCGATCCCGGAACACTGGAACTACTGCGTCCATGATCGGCCTCCGGGCGAGGTCCACATCTTGCCCAACGGAATCATTACCAGTCGACGCCTGGGCAAGATAGCGGTCGCCCATGGCAACGCTCGGTCTCTGCGGCAGTATGTGTTGCTGCCTCACGCTTCGGTTTAAAGGCACTGCGGATGCACCGTTTCTTGATCTCACTACCCGACACGCCGCTCCGACGAAAATCGGCGATCGATAAACTTCAAACGCACGGTTTGTCTTTTGAGTTGGTCGATGGCATTCAGGCTCAGCTATGGCGTCCGGAGTCGCTACCGGTCAACAGGGATTGGAATCACAGTCCGCTGGTTGGTGAAGTGGGCTGTTACCTCGCCCATTTGCATGCCTTGCAGCGGATCGTCGATTACCAGTTGCCATGGGCCTGCATCCTGGAAGATGACTTCTGTTTATTGGCCGATCCCGATGTTGGCTTGTGTGAAATTGAATCGACGCTGCCGCACGATTTTCACTACATCCACTTGCAACGCGAGGACGGTCGCAATCCTCGTTTTCGAATCACCGAATCGTGTGGCATCTACGAACGCATTCACGAGACGCCCTATGGATCGACAGGCTACATCATCACACGGCCACTGGCCGAGTACATCCTTCGGCATCATCGGTGCGTCGATATGCCGATCGATTGCTTGTACGCAAAACTAGCGTCAAGGGGGACGTTTTACGCGACGGCGAAACCATTGATTGGCATCGAACCTGGACTGGGGTCGACCATCCAAGTAGCTCAAGCTGGCTACGCAACATCGTCTTAATCCCGATAAATCGCACGTTTCTTAAAGTTTCTCTATTCTTCCAGCGAAATGGAATCTATCAACGCGGCGATCTTCCGAATTCAATTATCGTTGGAACGCAAATCCAACAGCCCTGGGTGTTTTTAGGCCAGGGCTCTGTTCGCGTAGCAAGGATTATTGATGACCGCCGCTGATGCTTTGCAATCGCCGACCGCAGACCGCGCCGGTCGGATCTTTCCTTTGCATCTGACTCCTTTTGAAGAGTACATGCTGTGGGATGATCGCCCCGAATATCCGATGACGTTTGTCGTGCAACTGGATTTGGAAGGAGAGATCGATCGGGAGGCGCTAACCGAGACGTTGCCGCTGGCACTGGAACGCCACCCATTGCTACAAGCGATCGTCGGCCCAGCAAAGGGCAACCGCGACTGCTGGATCACGGCACCGAATCCCCAAGTCATGATTGACTGGGCCGATTGGGAAGTGCCGGTCGGTATTCCCAATGGCGAAGCGATCAACTTGAGAAAACAAGTTGGCCTTCGGATTTGGGTACGTACCAAACAGCAACGCTCGATGTTGACCCTCCAGTTTCATCATGCGGCCGCCGATGGCATTGGAGCTTATCAATTCATAGGCGACTGGCTGTGGTACTACGCCGAACGTGTCGGTCAACCGGTCACGCAGCCGTTACCGCCCAACGATGCCAAGGCCCTGCGTCGTCGCGGAAAGGCCAGTTACAGCCTTGATAATTACCGCTTACCCAATGGCCAACTGGAAGTGGACAAGCGGGAAGCCTTCACGTACGCGCTGAAAAGCATGCTGCCTGTGGCGGCACCGCGTCGTGCCGATCCTCAGCGCAATCAGAGCACGGAGTGTTCGGAACGCTTTCCCGGTTTATGTGGCTATGAGTTCGACAAGGCGACTTACAAGCAATTGCGGCATGTGGCGGAGGCCCGCGGCCAGTCGGCCAACGAGTTGCTGATAGAACGTTTGTTGGTGTCACTCCGAGCGTGGAACAAGGAACAGGGAAAAGACAAGAAAGGAACGTTTTGCATCATGATGCCGATGGACCTCCGCGAAGCCGACACGCGGATGGGAACGGCAGCCAATCTGGTGACATACGCGCTCGTCCGTCGAGACCGTGAGGAATGCATGGAATCGGAGCAACTGATCGATTCCTTGCGTCAAGAAATGGTGCGGCTGAAACACCAGCGCCATCGAACGCCGTTCATGAATATGATGGCTTACCTTACGCGATATCCGAGTTGGCTGAAACGCTGGTATGCCGGCCGTGGTTGTGCCGCGACGGCGATTCTATCCAACACGGGCGATCCAACGAAACGGTTTACCGTGCCGCTGCCGAGCGAAAAAGGAATAGTGCGCGCGGGCAATCTGCGATTGCTGGATATCAGCGGAGTCCCGCCAATGCGGAACGGCACGCACCTGACGATTTCGATCTTTACCTATCGACGCGTGTTGAAAATCTGCTTGCGCTGCGATCCCCATCGGTTTACCGTTGCACAAAGCCAGCAATTTCTCGATCATTATACTTCAATGATCCATCGGTTACTCGACGCATAGCAGACAAGCGAAACGAGGACGAAGGTGACCAACTAGAGTGCATCGAGTGACTCGGAGGAGTGTGCTCCCAAGCCCGTTTCCAGTTGCCCCGATCGGTGATACTGCCTCTTTTTCGTCGCCAGTTCATAGCCGTTAGCCTGCTCGATTTTCTGTTCTCTTCCATGGAAGGCATCAATGACCATTTCTGAATCAGCGCGTGATTTTCTGATGACTGCTTTAGCGACCCCCAGTCCCTCGGGATATGAGGAAGCGGTCCAAGCGGTAGTGCGAGCATACATCTCGGAACAGGCGTCTGAGGTGCGAACGGATGTCCATGGAAACGTGATGGCTATCTCCGCACCCACCGCCGGACCACGTTTGATGTTTGCCGGGCACTGTGATCAGATCGGCATGTTGGTGTCTTACATCGATGAGTTGGGATTTGTGTACGCCAATACGATCGGTGGCTGGGACCCACAGCAGTTGGTTGGTCAGGCGATGACGATTTGGGCCGACCAAGGCCCCGTCCCGGCTGTGATCAGCCGCAAGCCGATTCATTTACTGAAACCATCGGAACGAAACGAAGTCGTGCAACTGGAACAGTTGTGGCTGGACATCGGTGCGGTCGACAAAGAAGAAGCCGAGCAGCATATTCGCATCGGCGATTGCATCACCTTGAATCTGCATCACCGACCGCTTCTAGGAGATCGTTTGAGCGGCCCGGCGATGGACAACACGACTGGAATGTGGACCGTCATCGAAGCGTTCCGTCGCGCGGTGACCGATCAAGAGAGGCTGGCCTGCAACTTGTACAGCGTCTCCACGGTGCAGGAAGAAATCGGACTGCGCGGAGCGAAAACGGCCGCCGGATCGATCCATCCGGACGTCGCCATCGCGGTCGACGTCACCCACGCGTCCGATTGCCCGACGATCGATAAACAGCAGCAGGGCGATATTCGCTTAGGAGCGGGGCCGGTGATTGTGCGCGGCCCCAATATGAACCCGCTGGTCGTCAAACGTTTGATTTCATTGGCGGAGGATCACAAGATTCCCTACCAACTCGCGGCCGTCGGACGCGCGACACCCAACGACGCCAACGTCCTGCAGGTTCACGGCGGCGGCGTGGCCACCGGTTTGGTCGCTCTACCGAACCGCTACATGCACTCCGCTGTGGAAACGATCTCGACAAGCGATATCGATTTCGCGGCGGAGTTGTTATCGCTGTTCGCGCGCCACCTTACCGCCGCGGATGACTTTATACCGCGCGTTCGTTGATGGGAGCAAAATCCAGCGACCGTTTTACAGCAGTTCATGGAGGTGAATGAAGCTCTTGCCCAATCGCCCGCCATAATTACCCGCACTGATCCGCATCAGCCCTTCGGTCTTGGCAGCGGCGTGGATCGCATGCTTCGTCGCCTGCTGGAGCGATTCCAGATCGCGACCGTTGATGATGATCTCCATGATCGATTGGCAACCCTCGGGAACCTTTGACTGTTCGCCCAATTGCTCTCGCAACGTGGGACAGAATTCCGCGTAAGTGCTCGCGATGGTGAAGTCATAACTGCTGCCGGCCTTGCTTCCACTTGCCGCCACGCCACCGGGAAACGTCGTGATCACATGCGGCGTCGCTTCGGCGGCAATGGCCGCTTTTTCGGCCGCTTCCAACGCGGCATCCTCGGAGGCACCTAAAAACCACAGGTTGCCACCCATCACGCCGTCGCGAAAACCGTATCGGCGCGAGAGGAAGAACTCACCGCCGAGAATCGGAATCACCCAGCCGGCGGTCTGATAACGGGTATCGCGAAACTGATGGCGATCGCCGAAGAAGGCGATCTTGCGGCCCAGCTTGAAAAAGTCCTCCGTGTCGAGCCGATTGAAGCAGCGCGCCGTCGGACAGGTCAGCACGTTTTGGCTGATACGAGCCAACATCACCCGTTCGAGATGCTCGCGGCGATCTTTGCGAAAACGGGGCACATGGAATTGAATTACCGCTCCGACGCGTCCATCGGGGGTGGCTCCCTCGGCCGCCTCGGCAGAATCGATCCACTCCGCGACGCCCGCTTCGCAATCACACAGGATCGTGCTCGAGGCGTGGCCTGTGACCGCGTGGACACAATGGTCAAGCCATTTGCGATCGCGAGCGGTCACTAAAATCTCGCCGTAAATACTGCGAAAACCTTCGGCGTAGGTATCTTCGACTAATTCGTGCAATTGCGACATTACTCGCCCCGTCCCCGACCAGCGTACACGGTGGACTCGGTCACGACGCAGTCCATGTAGATGTCATGCGATTGCATTGGGATGGTGGGAAACATCTGACAATCAAAAGCCAACGCAACCAATGGTGCATCGGGACGAGCATTCTCGAGCAACTTGTCGTAGTAACCCTTGCCGTGACCGGTGCGGCCACCTTCGCGATCGAAACCAACACCGGGGACGAGCACCAAATCCAAGTCCTTGACCGGGACGCGTTTGGCGGCCACTTCGCGCAGATCGCCGCGTGGTTCGAGAATCTTGTACATGCCGACTTCCAGCTCCTCCATCGACTCCAGGTGGAACAGTTCCAGCTCACCGTCGACGCAAAACGGCACCACAATCCGTTTGCCTGAAGCGATAGCCGAGGGCAGCGCGTGACGGGTGCGGACTTCGTCGCGTACGTCGACATACCACATCACGCACGAAGCATTTTGGTACTGCGGCAGTTGCATTACCGTGTCGGTGATCGTTTGACTGATCGCATCCTTGTCCTCTTGAGCCCGCCGGTTGGCATGGGCCGTTTTGCGGATGGAGTCTTTCAGCGCAGCCAAATTTTCGCCGTTTTCAACAGTCATCGAATTCTCAAAAAACAGTGGGGACGAGCCGCCGGGCAGGATCGCATGCGCGGCGAGGCAACCGTCGGCGTTGCCTTTTGCTGATACGATAATAACGTTTCTGCGTTAGCTAGCAACGTCGAGAGAGACGGCAAGTTTGAGGACGGCCCGCGGCATTACACCGACGGACCGGGTTCGCGATTCTGAACGCTCAGCTCATTTTCCAAATCGTCGCCCTCGTAGCGGAGAACGCTGTGCGAGGTGTAAGGACTCAGTCGGTCTTCGCCGCCAAGCTGCACCAAGTGGATTAAAAAACTACAGCCGATAATCTTGGCTTCGCATTGTTCCAACAGGCGGCAACAGGCTTCCATGGTACCGCCGGTGGCCAACAAGTCGTCGACCAGCAATACGCGTTCGCCGGCCGACACACCGTCGACGTGAACCTCTAGCTCATCCGAGCCATATTCCAGTTCGTATCGAAACGAATTCCGATCGAACGGCAACTTGCCCGGTTTGCGAATCGGCACGAATCCCGCCCCCAAACGCAGGGCCAGCGGGGCGGCAAAGATGAAGCCTCGCGCTTCGGCAGCGGCTACCACTTCGATTTCTTGATCCAGAAAAGGCGCTGCCATCGCATCAACGGCCGCCTGCAGTGCTTCGGGATCAGCCAGCAGTGGGGTAATGTCGCGAAAGAGAATCCCCGCCTTGGGAAAATCGGGGATCTCGCGAACAAATCGGCGAAGGGAATCGGCGTTCATCGGGGGGCTCGGTGCAAAGGGGACAACTACCAACTCGCGAGAGCGTAACATGATCGCGGCCGCTTCAAAACCGGCAGCGGGCAGGTTGGCAACGCAAAGCGGCTTTTTCTGCTTGCCAGCTCGTGTCGCTAAAATCCTCCCCAGAGCATCCGCCGGTTCAGAACCAGAAAGCCGCCACGATCGATCTGACGGTGGCCTGAATTTTGGGGGCGGTCCCCAACTGGTCACCCAAACCTGGCAGGCTAAGTGCCATCAGCAACAGTAAGACGATCCCGGTAAACGCAATTTCGTTGCCGCTGGAATCTCCCGCTCGTCGCGTGTCTCTGCTGAACCAAGCCAAAGAGCGGTGATCGTCTTCTTGCTGGGGTGTTAAATCCTCCAATCGTCGGACCGCCAGTTGAAGATGTCCGTCGTCGGTTTGGTACATCCACTGAGCATGGATTCGCGTGTTCTCGCCCTGTGTTTTCAAGATCCAGGTTTTGCCGACCTGCAGCCGCAACGCATCTTTCGGTTTCACCAGCAGAGTAAATCCGTCAATCGACTGTTCTTGCAGTTGGGCCGGGATCCGCCGTCGACCGCTGCAGATTGTCGCCGTCGCAACGTCAGGTTGGACACGACAGCGATAGAATGCCGAACTCGAAGTTTCTTTTGGGTCGCTCATTAGGGATCTACCACAACAGCGGCTCGGTGCCGGAATACGAAAAGAATAGCCCCATCGGAAGATTAGGTTACGTCAATGCAAAGCGCCGCTGAAGGCAAGGGTTTCCCGCAACTTGGCTGAAAAGGGGTGACGATTGGGCGGTTTGTTCGGGCAGCGCCAAGCTTGCGCGTTGGCGTGATGTTAAACCGTAGCGATTATGGCGCTCTTGGGGCTTGTTCGTTTTCGACCCAATATCGGGAACGAATGGGTCGATTGCATTGAAGGACTCAAGCTACTTTGACGCCCCCTGCAATCGAGAGGCTGGCCTGGGCGATGGATAACCGTTTGCGACAAACGTTTGGTTATGCACTGATTGCGTTGGCAGTGATCGCCAGCACGCAGTCGTCCAGTAGTGCGCAGTCGGATGCTGGTTCTCCCTTCCAGGGACTTGGCCGTCCGCCCCTTTCAAAGCAGCCTCAAATCCCGCCGGAAGTCTTGCAGCAATTGCCTCCCGGTTGCACGCAAACATGGACGCCTCCGACTGCGCCCACAAGTAACCGAGCAACCGCAACCGCGACGCTCCAGATGCCCAGGCAACCTGTCGGCGGCGGCATACCACAGCGAGCTTCGCCGCCGCCCAACCAACCATCGCACCGCCAAGCCGAACTGATGCGATTTTACCTCAGTCAGTTGCCGCCCGAACGCACGGGGTCGCACCCCAATCGACGCGACGATCCATTCGTCGAGGAATTACCTCCGGCCAGCACGGCTGCACCGATGGAAAACATCCTTCCCGGAAGAGCCGTTCCAGATGCCGATACCGACCCGCTCGGCACTCCAGACGATTCGACCGCTGATCTTCTCGGTGGCGCTGATCTGCTTGGTGGCGAGGATCTGCTCGGTGGCGAGGATCTGCTCGGTGGCGATCGTTTACTGGGAGGAGCCTCCTCGGATGCCGATCCGTTGTCAGCGATGGGCTCGCCTGGCATTTTTAACCCGCACTCGGGGGCGACTCTGGCCAAACCCAAAACGTCCCACAACGAGAATCCGGCGGAAGATCCGCACGCGGACTTGCTCGCCGAAGGCCTGTACCCATCGGCTCAGACATGTGCCAAGTGCCATCCGAAGCATTTTGACGAATGGCGTGTCAGTGCACATGCCTACGCCACGCTATCGCCGATGTATCAGCGTTTCGAGCAAAAAATTATCGACTTAACGGAAGGCACCGTGGGGACTTTTTGCGCACGTTGTCACGGGCCGGTCGCGATCCAGATGGACCTGCCTCGATCCGCCACGGTGCTCGACGCACCGCCCATCGTGCGTGAAGGGATCACATGCATTGCCTGTCATCGCGTTAACGAAGCTTACGGACGCACCAACGGCTATCGCAGGATTGAACCCGGTGACATCCATCAGCCTGTCTATGGTGGCGGCAATGGCGCAGGGGTAGCGCGCGCGATCTCACAGCGTGAAAAACTGAAACTAAAGATCGACCCGGCAGACAAGGGGCCCGGTCAGTCGATCCACCGCGAGGGACGTTTCTTCGAGCCGATTACGCGCAGCGACTTTTGTGCTTCGTGTCATCAGGTTGCCGTCCATCCGGGGATCTGGTTGGAGATCGTTCACGCGCAATATCGAAACAGCCCAGCGGCCGCCAAAGGGATCAGTTGTCAGGATTGCCACATGGGCGCCGTGCCGGGCAAGCCGCTGGGGTATGAGCAGAGCCAGGTGGCGGAGTTGGGTGGAAAGCCCTGGGGTGAGCTTCGCAAGCACGCCAATCACACCTTCTGGGGACCGAACTATTCGATCGCGCATCCAGGCCTCTTTCCAATCCACGAAAAAGCCGATCGGTGGACCCCCCGCGAATGGCTCGCCTTTGACTATTACAGCCCGTGGGGTACGGATGCCTTTGAGCGCCAAGTCCCTCCCGGTGCGACGTTTCCGCGGCCATGGGACAACACCGATGACCGTCGTGACGCCCGAAAAATCATCGATGCCAACGTCAAACGGCTGCGGGAAAAGCGAGCATCGTCGATCGCGGCGATGGAGGGCAGTCTTGCAATCGAAGGGCCGTTTTTCAAGGTCGCCCCACAAGCTGGCAGCGACTTGCATTTTCGCTACACCGTGCGCAATATCGGCGAAGGCCATAACTTCCCAACCGGCTCGCTGGGAGCACAGCCACAGGTCTGGCTGAACGTCGCTTTGATCGGTCCCGATGGTCGTCGTCTATGGGAATCGGGCTATCTCGATACAGCGGGCGACTTGGCGGACTTACAATCCGAGGATGTCGCCCAGGGCCGCGTTCCCAGAGACTCGCAACTGTTCAATCTGCAGACCAAATTTCTGATCAATGGTCTGCGTGGCACCGACCGAGAAGTTGCCGTGCCGCTGAACTTCAATCTTGATCAATTAGTTTTTTTGCGGCCTGGAGCGGTCCCGGTTAGTGTCCTCAACCATCCCCCTTTGATTCGGATGGAAGCCCACTCCATTCCGCCGCTTGGAAAACGGGATGCGGTCTACCGTGTACCCGGTCACCTGATGCGGCAACCGGGGGTCTACCGATTGTCGGTGCGGATGCGCAGTCGTCCCGAACCGATCTACTTTATGCGTCTGGTGGATGCCACTCCCGACATGATTCGCAGAATGAACGAAGGCATCCTCAACATGCTGCCCACGACTTACACATTCATGATTCGTTAACTCACCACGTCCTTACACGAATCGCTGTTTCGCATCGCAAGAGTTGACCGTTGCCACCCGTTACGCCTTCCAATCCCGCGCCGCTGCGGCGTGCCACGTTTCCTTTTCGTCGTCGCTTGCCGCGGCGATGTGGGGTAATGCTGCTCGCTCACCACACCGCCTTGCGGATCGGGAGGGTGTTGGTTTTCGTTCTGCTGGGCGGGGTGACGATGGCGCACGGCCAGGTCCAGCTAGGTCTGCCGCACGCGCCGTCGAGTCGCTCCGATTTCTCAGCGGCTTCAGTCGCCCCGATAGCCTTTGATGCGCCGACGGCTTCACCAGGCATGCCGACCGCCCAGGTTCAGTTGGGAGCGCCGCGGCGGATGACTCGACCACCCGCAGAGCCGACCGGTGGGATTCCAGACGCTCTAGTGCGGCAGCGGCTTGGGGCTTCGGTGATGGCTTCCACTGCGAGCAATCCGCGGACGCAGCGCTTGCCTCGCGTGCATTCGTCCAGCGGCCTCACCGCTCCGAAGGCTCTGAACTCGCCATCGATCGGCACCGTCCTACGGTCCGTCAGCGGGGCCGAAGCGACCGAGTTGCCGATCATGCCCCATCGCGGTGCGGCCTGTTCCAACGCCGCTTGGCCGGGCGATTTTGGCCCGACGCCGATTCCCCCGGGCTCGGTGTACTACGATCCTCTGGCGCAGCAGTTGCCTTACGACGGCAAATCGGAAGTTCCCACACAGCGACCGTTGATCGAATGGGGCGTGCCGTTTTATGCCGGCGGACTGCTTCCCCGTAGCGATCCATGGCTTGGCGAAACCAATCTCTCGCAGCCTGCGTTTTACGTTTACGGCGACTACCGTATTGGAGCCGCAGCGGGGCGCAACGCGATCGGCCGCACCGATAATGTGGCCCAGCGGCTGAACCTTGACCTGGACTTGCGGATTACGGCGACCGAGCGTTTTCACGCGTTCGTGGGACCGTTCAATCGCGCTGCGCAGTTCTCGCAAGCGCGCTTCGTGGATGGAAGTGTGGAGTTCGACCCGAACTTTAATTTAAATCCTGTTACCGCATTTTTAGAAGGCGACGCGGGGGCAATCCTAGGTGGCCTGCATGGAACGCCATCCCCATTCGAATTGCCTTTCACAGCCGGCTTGGTTCCGCTGTTGTTCCAAAATGGAATCTGGATGGAAGATGCCGTGACGGGAGCCGCCGTGGCGCTGCCGGCACAGAACAGCCCGCTGCTCGATTGGTCGAACTACGACATCACGGGATTCGCGATCGTCGATCAACTGAACAGCCCCGTGTTTGGTCGCGATCAACATGCCGGGCAGGCGCTCGGGGTGGCGGCGTTTATCGAGGCTTACAGTGGCTATATCGAAGCCGGTTATGCCTACGTCCACGATCGGGTTGGGCTGGGACGTAGCTACCATAACCTGACGGCCAGTTATACGCGGAGGTACTTCGACCGGGTCAGTAACAGCGTTCGCGTGATCGTCAATGCGGGCCAGGACTTACCCAGCGACCAGCGCACCGCCGATGGCGCGCTGCTGCTGGTGGAAAACAGTTTCGTCACCGCCACCCCGCTGACGTTCGTTCCCTACTTGAACTTCTTCGCTGGCTGGGACCGGCCACAAAGTGTCGCCCGCGCCGGCGTGAGCGGCGAGATCTTACGGAACGTCGGCCTGCACTTCGATCCCGATGGACTGAACGGGCACCCGACCCTCGACGGCAGCGCCAACAATACCGCCGGCGGTGTCATCGGTGTCGACTTATTGGGCGACGCACTCGATCGTCAACTGATCATCGAACTCGCCTACTTGGCGGCACATGGCAGTGACGTTGGACGGATTGCCCGTGGCGATCAGATGGGCGTCGCGGCGCGGTACCAATTTCCGATCTCCCACGCCACGTTGCTCCGGTTCGACGCGATGTATGGCGCGCGTCGCAATGACACCGACATCTACGGAACTCGCATGGAGTTCCGCTGGAAATTCTAAAGCCCGCGCGACAAGGACTAGGGCTTTGGCGGGGCAAGCGCAGGTCGCTTGGCTGGTAGCTTTGCCGTCGGCGTGGCGTCGGCTTCCAGGTCGCCCAGGGCGTACTGAATCCCATCAAGCATGTGCCGCAAGATCGCAGGTTTGCGAAACGTATCTTCTCGATGGCCAAAGTTCGTGTAGAACACTCGGCCTTCTCCGGCCGTGCGAATCCAAGATACGGGAACCTCGCGCGGACCGTCATTGATCCGTTTCGAAACCTCTTCCTGTGCCATGTCGAGGCTGACGAGTAACCGCAAGACTTCGGGGCCTTCATAAGTCTCCGATTTGTACTGATAGATTTCGTCAGTGTGCCAGAACCCCTTGCCTTCAAAGGCGGCATTCAGCGTATGCTGCGGATCGTCCAGCTTAAACGCCCAAGTCCCACCGGCGCCCCAGGGATGGCCGCCAAACTGGCCGCCGACGATCGCTCGGCATTCAGGGTGCTGGCCAAAGTTATCGCTCGCGGCATGCAAACCCACCAAGCCACCCCCATCGGCGATGAAGTCCAGAAAGGCGTTTTGCTGAGTCACTTTCGGAAACCGCATGCCGGTGGTGTTGTTCAGCAAGATGCAGTCGTACTGCTTTAGGTTCTCGGTCGTAAAAACGTCGTAGGTGTCAGCCAAGTCGACCTGAAACGCTTTCGTGACTTCGCCCATCTTTTGAATCGCGACGTTGCCGAAAGGGATCGATCCATGGATGAATCCTTCGCATCGATAGAACGCCAGCACTCGCCGATCCTGTTTCGGCTTGGCAGTCGCCTGCCGAGGCACGGCGGCTTCGATCTCCGCCACCTGTTCGGCTGACAATGGTTTGAAACGAGCCGCCTTTTTTTGCTGCCAAGGGTCGACAGCCTCCTCTGCCTTGAGCGACAGAGGCCAGCAAACCGAGATCAGCAACAGGATCGAGAGAACTTTCATGAGTGGGTACCAAAAAGCAAGGTGGGAAGAGAGGAGCGGGAAAATGCTGTCACGCGATAACGCGGCAAGAAGTTTATTATATCTCGGCAGCAGCAACGAGTGCTGTGAAGGCTGGCTTGGCTTTCGAGCCGCGCAAGTCAGACGGCTCGTTGCGGATGGTCGCTAGAGGTTCGACTTACGACCGCACATTCGGCAAGCTCGACAGAACTGGAACCCGAGGGACCAAAACCGGTTCTTTGGCGACTCGATTCAAGCAGCTTTGGTGGCTGGTCGAAGGAACGCAGCCAATATTTCTCCGCCTTGATACGCGGGCGACGGAGCCTGCGGAATGGTTTTAACGGCGGGGGGGCAACAGTGTCGCACGATTTGCAGCCATGGAAGTGGAGCCTCTCTCACGGGAAGCTTTCGATGCTGACCTTGCCTTGGTTTCTGGGGGTCACCGCCGGATTTGCAGTTTTAGTTGCCTACGGTTCGGTACCGGGCCCCAGCGAGTCCCCTCCCGATCATTGGCCAGCGACGGCTTCGATTGAGAGGGCCACCGATCGGCCGACGCTATTGGTTTTCGTGCATCCGCAATGCCCCTGCACCCTGGCGACGATTGCGGAACTGGAACGTTTGATCGCTGAAGTCAGTGGGCACGTCCAGCCCATTGTCCTGCTCGGATGCCCTGCGAATCAGCGGCAAGAGTGGCTGGAAACACGACTCGCCCAACGATGTCAGATGCTCTCTGCATCACAAGTACTGGCGGATGTAAATGGCGTCCTAGCGACGCAATTCAATGCCATGACAAGCGGTTTCTGTGTGCTTTACTCGGCCACTGGCAAACTACAGTTTCACGGTGGCATTACTTATCAGCGAGGCCACGAAGGAGAGAGCCACGGTCGCGTGGCACTGCGGCGGATCCTCAATGGCCAACCTCCGTTGGCGACAAAAGCCCCGGTCTATGGTTGCCAGTTGATTCGCACCGAAAATCGCCCCGCGCCACCGTCCCCCTGTTGTCAGGAAGTCGAGCCGTGATTTTCTCCCCACCGTCCTCGTCCATTTCACAGCGTGCTAGGGAAATCGAGCAAGCCGATCTTCGGCGGCGTCATCGGTACACCGACCGCTTGTTTGCGGTCATCATGTTGCTGCAAGTCGCCGGTGCGATCGTCTCGGCGTTGGTGGTGTCTCCTCAAACCTGGATGGGCACCCACAGTTCGATCCATCTACATGTCTGGAGCGCGTTAGGACTGGGCAGCCTGTTGGCGTCGCTGCCCGTTTTACTCGCCTGGAAACAGCCCGGTGCCGCTTCGACTCGGTTTGTAATCGCAATCGCTCAAATGCTGTTTTCTTCGCTGCTGATCCATTTCAGTGGTGGTCGGCTGGAGACGCATTTTCACATCTTTGCTTCGCTCGCATTGTTGGCGTTCTACCGCGATTGGCGAGTCCTCGCGGTCGCGTCGGTTGTCATCACGGCGGACCATTTGATTCGCGGAACGTTCTGGCCTCTTTCGGTGTACGGTGTTTTATCGGCCAGTCCTTGGCGAACGCTGGAACACGCCGGATGGGTATTGCTTGAGAACGTGGTGTTGATAATCGCGTGCAGAGAAGGCTTGTTAGACCTGCGAAGAATCGCCAACCGAGAGGCGGAACTGGAACGCAGGAATGAGCAATTTGAGCATGAGATCGCAGCCAAGACCGCCGAACTGGCTGCGACGAATCTCGAACTGTCCGAAGCCAACGCGTTCCTAACCGCGATTCTCGACGCCCAGCCTTCCCACATTGTGATTCTCGATGAGGCAGGGAATATCAAACACAGTAACGCCGCATGGAAGGCCTTTCGGTCCGAAAACGGGGGCCAGTCGTCAGTGCTACGCGACCGAAATTACCTCGATGTTTGTGCCGTTGCAGCGTCGGGATCGGTGAAAGAAGCAGCCGAGGCCGCGGAAAAAATTCTGGCGGTGTTGAGTGGGCAATCGGTTTTTGAGACGCTCACCTACGCCTGTCACAGCAGTCGCGAACAACGCTGGTTCACGATGGAGTTGACCCCGTTCAACGCTCCCGGTCGACATGCGGTCATGGTGCAAAACAATGTGACTCGGCAGCATATGGAACACGCTATCATCGAAGCGGCAAATCGAGAGAACAGTCGACTGGCGGCCATCGTGGAGAAAACCACCAATGCGGTCGTCTTGACCGATGCACACCAACGTATCACTTGGGTCAACAAAGGCTTTGAGCGAATCAGTGGTTACTCGCTGGAGGAAGTCCACGGAAAGTCCCCCGGTCGTTTACTGCAATACGAAAAAACCGATCCAGCCACCGTTGGGCAAATGCGAACGGCATTGATGGCGGGACTGCCATTCCATGGCAGGATTCAAAATCGCGGTAAAGATGGCCGTGAGTACTGGCTGGAACTGGACATCCAGCCGACGTTTGACCAGCACGGTGCGTTGGAGGGGTTCATGGGAATCCAGTCCGACATCAGCGAATTGGTTGCGGCGCGAGAGAGCGTGGAAAGGGCTTTGCTACAAGTGACTTCGCTGCGAAATGCACTGGACCAACACTCCCTCCTGTCGATAACCGATCGCACGGGAAAAATCATCGATGTGAATACCGGTTTTTGCCTCGTCAGCGGTTACACTCGAAAGGAATTGATGGGACAAAACCACCAGATCCTCAACTCCGGATTCCATCCACAGTCCTTTTGGGAAGAAATGTGGAAGACCATTGGGCAAGGCAAAGTTTGGAGACGGGAGGTCTGCAATCGAGCGAAGGATGGTTCCCTGTACTGGGTGGACTCCACCATCGTTCCGCAACTGGGACCAGACGGGAAGCCTCAGCAATACGTTTCACTGCGTTTCGAGATCACGGAAAAAAAACGTGGCGAGGAGGCGTTGAAACGTGCCAACGAACAAAACCATCTGCTGGCCGCCGCCGTGGAACGCAGTCCGGATGCAACGATCGTTACCGACTTGGAGGGTATCGTTCGTTTTGCGAATCCCGCCGCGATGCGACTCGATCAATCATTCGGTCACACCATCGAGTTAGGTCAACCCGCGTTGTTGTTCTGCGATGATCGCTTACCGAAGCCCATGCTTCAGCAACTGCTCCATTCGATTTGTGAAGGAAACGTCTTTCAGCAGCCTGTCGAAGTTCCGATCGACCCGCGCGGCAAGCTGTTGCAATACGATGACCGCTGTCCAATTCATCCAACAAGGTGGCTTAGTGTGACGGCATCACCTCTGGCTAATGAAGATGGCGTCGTCGACGGGATTCTGTTCGCCGAGGCGGATGTAAATGAAGAAATCGAAACCAAACGCGCGCTCGAGGAAATCACGACGGCGATGGATTCCGCGACTGACGGAGTGTTTATGTTTGACGCCGAATCGCTAAGGTTTGTCTACGCAAACAAAGAAGCGATCAAACAGGTGGGGTACAGTCTGGACGAACTGCAAAAGATGACCGCAGTGGATATCAACCCGCACTTCGACATCAAAAGTTTTGGCGAATTTGTCGCTCCGCTGGTGACTGCCCCAGGCAGTTCCATTACCGTTCGAACCGAGCATCAGCATCGCCACGGGCACCGGATTCCAGTCGAAAACTCCTTCCAGCTCGTTGCCGAACTTGGCACCCAGGGTCGGTTCATCGCCATCGTCCGCGACATCAGTGAGCAACTCCACGCCGAGCAAGCTCTGGAAACGGCCAAGGAACAAGCCGTGCTGGCAAGCTTGGCGAAGAGTGAGTTTCTGGCCAACATGAGCCATGAAATTCGGACGCCAATGACAGCTATCCTGGGGTTCGCTGACTTGCTAGATACGAGTCCTGAGCTTGCCGCCGATCCGGTTCAGGCCCGCAATGCAATTCAGACGATTCGTTCCAACGCAAATCATCTGCTGACGATCATCAACGACATTCTTGACATGTCCAAAATCGAAGCAGGCCGGATGACGATGGAACAAATCGATACCGATCCTATCCAGATTGTCGAGGAAGTCGCTTCGCTGATGCAACCGCGCGCAATCGGAAAAGGTGTAATGGTCCGATTGGAGTACGATACGGACATCCCCCGCAAAATTCAGTCGGACCCAACCAGGCTGCGCCAGATCTTGCTGAACCTTGTCGGCAACGCGATTAAATTCACCGAAGTCGGTAGCGTGACGGTCAGGACGTCGGTTGACAAGGAAAGTCAAAAGATGCGATTCCAAGTGGTCGACACGGGGATCGGAATGACTACCGAACAACGTGAGCTCATCGCCAACTTCGACGCGTTTTCACAAGCCGATGGATCGACGACTCGCCAGTTCGGTGGCTCGGGGTTGGGACTGAGGATCTCCAATTCCTTCGCCGAAATGTTGGGAGGGCGGATCGAGATCGAATCGCAAATCGGCGTTGGCAGCACCTTATCGGCCACGGTCTCCACGGGAGACCTAACGGATGTGCCGATGCTTGCACCGGAGCAAATATCCCAGCAACAGCAAGTTGTACTCAAAGACAAACAGCAGGCGGGCGACGTGCCCCAAGACCCTGCGAAACGGCTTGAGGGAATCCGCATTCTGCTAGCCGAAGACGGGCCCGACAACCAGCGTTTGATTTCGTTTCATCTTCGCAAAGCCGGCGCCGAAGTCGTCGTAGCCGAAAACGGACGAGTGGCTGCCGAAGCGATTGAAAACAATCCAAAGCTCTTTGACATGGTCTTCATGGACATGCAGATGCCTGAACTGGACGGCTACGAGGCGACGCGTCGACTTCGCAGGGCGGGACACCGGCACCCGATCGTTGCGTTGACGGCTCACGCAATGGATGGGGACCGACAAAACTGCACCGAGGCGGGCTGTGATGACTACGCCACCAAGCCGATCGATCGTCAACAACTGCTCGACATCGCCGAGCGATATGGCAAGTCGTCCAAACCAACGGCCCTGGCGATCCCCGACCTGGCGAGCCGCTCAAGCTCGCTCCCATCGTGGACATCCAGTGGTCCTAGCTGACGTCCGGAGCCTGGAGCTTGGAGCTTGGAGCGGCTACTCATAATTCCACTTCATGATCCAAGGGTCTTCCATCTCTTTTTGATGCGACTTGAGCTTCGCCTTGTAGGCTTCCAAGGTTTTTGCGTATCCCGCATCGGTCGCCAAATTGTTCGTCTCGTGCGGGTCGGTCTGCACGTCATACAGTTCAAAGGCGGGGCGATGAATGTACTGGCCGACGGTCTTGGTGCCGTAGGGTGCGTCCAGCCCTTGCTGGAATTGAGCTTGCCAACTGCTGGCCGACCATAAATCGGAGGCGAACGGATAAGGCAAGCCGTGGGCGATGTTCCAGATCAGCTTGAATTGCCTGTCACGCACGACGCGCATCGGGTAGTACATCGTGATTTCGTGAAACGTGTGCGACGCGAAAATCGTCTCCCAATGCGAGGCCTCGGGATGCTCCAGCACCGGCAGCCACGACTTGCCGTGATAGCTGCGAAAGGCATTGCCGCCACTGCGATTCTCTTTCAATGCTTCGCCCCGTTCCTTCCAGAACTGGTCTGGGTTCTGCCAATCTTTGGGGCCGTTGACCTTCGTGTCCAAGCCACCGGCAAAGTCGAGCAGTGACGGAGTGATATCGATGTGGCTGATCATCGCCTCGGTTTCGACGCCGCGTGTCTTGACATAGGGATTGCGAACCACAAAGGGGACTCTTAGTCCCGGTTCATAGACGGTCGTCTTGCCGCCTGAAAAGGCCATTCCATGATCGGACGTAAACACGATCAAGGTTTTGTCGTACAAGTCGGCCGCTTTCAAAATTTCCACCAGCCGAGCCACACCCTGATCGATGCGGGCACACGACTGGTAGTACTGCGCCAGTTCGGAGCGGGTTTCGGGGGTGTCGGGCAGGAAGGCGGGGACCTCCACATCGGCGGGCTGGTAAAACACCTCTTCGACGCCTGCATGCGAGCCACCGTTGGGACGATTACCGAACAGGTCGGGCTTCAGATCGAGCGGCGAGGTTTTGTCTTCGCCGCCGCCACGATGTGGATCGGCAGTCCCAAAGTACAAGAAGAACGGTCGCTCATCCTCGGCCTCGATGAACTCGCGACTGCTGTCGGCCATCGCCACGGCATTGCGTCCATTACCCTTCAAATACGTCTCGAAATGGTAGACCGTTTCGGGCGCGACGTGGTATTTGCCAATGTGTCCGGTACGGTACCCGGCGCGTTGCAAGACGCGCGGCAAGGCAAGGCTGACGACGTTGTGATAAGACGCGAACTTGTGGAAGTGATGCTGGTGACCGTATTGGCCGTTCTTGTGATTATGCAGTCCTGACATGATCACCGAGCGACTGGCGCTACACGACGCGGTGGTGGCAAAGGCATTGCGGAACAACACCCCATCGGCGGCGATCGCGTCGATCGCGGGAGTACGAGCCACCGAGTCGCCGTAACACCCCAGCGTGGGACTTTCGTCGTCGGTCACAAAGAAGATGATATTCTTTTCCGCCGATCGGGCCAGGGTAGCCAAGAGGCAGAGAAAACCGCAAAGCAGCAAACGAAACATGAAGGATCCTAGTGAGCGTGGGGAGGTGAGAAGACCAGCGGCAGCGCGATCGCGGTCAGGGCGCCATTGTAGATCAATCGTCGGCACAATTCCTCGCTGCGACGCCGTCTCCCAGCGTGCTTTTTGGCCGCGGTATTTTTCTCGCAAACCGGAATGCACAAACGTTCACACTTCGGTATGCTACGCCGATGCGATATGTCGAACTGCACTGCAAAACGAACTTTTCATTCCTGGAAGGTGCCTCGCACCCGGACGAGCTGGTCCAGCGAGCCGCCGAGCTGGGATATGAGGCTTTAGCGATCACCGATCGCGCTTCGGTCGCCGGCGTTGTCCGCGCTTTCGGACACGCGCGCGATCTCGATTTCCCGATCATCATCGGCGCCGAAGTCGCACCGACCGACGGTCCGCCGCTCGTGTTGTGGGCGACCGACCGGGCCAGCTACGGCAGGCTGTGCCGGTTGCTGTCTCGCGGGCGCCAGCGTGGTGAGAAAGCAACCTGCGACCTGCAGTGGAGCGATGTCGCGGAGTTTCAACACGGCTTGCTGGCCGGCGTGGTGGCTACGCGTCACGGATCGGTTGCTGGTGGACTGCGGCCGACGCAACTGGACCTTGTGCACGATCTGTTTGGCGACCGCGGCTACCTGTTGTGCGAACTTCATCGTGGAGTCGACGATGTGGCGTGGGCGGAAGAATTACAGCATCTAGCCAAGCAGTCACAAGTCCCACTGGTGGCTGCGGGAGATGTCCATTACCACACCGCCGAGCGGATGCTGATGCACGATTGCCTCACCGCCATTCGCAATGGCACCACGATCGACCAAGTTCACTCGCAACGCTTCGCTAACAGCCAACATCATTTGCGGTCGCTGAGCACGATCGAACAGGTCTACCGCACGATTCCCGATGCGGTTGCCAGAACGACGGAGATCGCCGCACGCTGTACGTTTCGCTTGGACGAGTTGCGATATGAGTATCCTGAAGAGCTGGCACCGGCCGGGATCGCACCGATTGACCACCTCAAACGTCTCGCCTGGGAAGGTGCCAAGCAGCGTTGGCCAGGTGGCGTGCCGGAAAAAGTGATCGCCGCTCTCAGGCATGAGACGCAATTGATTCAGGAGCTGAACTACGAATCTTACTTCCTCACCGTATGGGATTTGGTGCGGTTTGCGCGACAGCGAAACATCCTCTGCCAGGGCCGCGGTTCGGCGGCAAATTCGGTGGTCTGCTATTGCTTGGGGATTACCAACGTCGATCCCGGCCGTACCGATTTGTTGTTCGAACGTTTCATCAGTCGCGAACGGAACGAAGCCCCCGACATCGATGTCGACTTCGAGCACCAACGGCGTGAGGAGGTGTTGCAGTACTTGTATGAAAAGTACGGTCGTGAACGTGCCGGACTCACCGCCACGGTGGTCACCTATCGGCTCCGCAGTGCGATTCGGGAAGTCGGCAAGGCGATGGGTGTGTCGGGGGACACGATCGATACACTGGCAAAATATGCCGATCGCGGCGGCTCGGTCGAAGAGGTCTCGGGACGCTTTGCGGAAAGCGGCATGGATACCGCATCGGCGATGGGGCAGCGGTTTGTTTACCTGACGACGACGCTACTCGGTTTTCCTCGTCATCTTTCACAACACGTTGGTGGCATGGTGATGACGCAAGGCGACTTGTGCGAACTGTGTCCCATCGAGAACGCCGCGATGCCAGGTCGGACGGTCATTCAATGGGACAAAGATGACTTGGACGAATTGGGAATTCTCAAGGTCGACGTGTTGGCACTGGGGATGTTGTCGGCGCTACGACGCTGCTTTGAACTGGTCCAACAGCACCATCGTCAACCGCTCAGCTTGGCCAGCGTGCCTCCGAACGATACGCCGACCTATGACATGATTTGTGCTGCGGACACCGTGGGTGTCTTTCAGATTGAAAGCCGAGCCCAGATGAGCATGCTGCCACGTCTGCGACCGCGCTGCTACTACGACCTGGTGATCGAGGTGGCGATTGTTCGTCCCGGTCCCATCCAGGGGAACATGGTTCATCCGTTCCTCAAAGCCCGCCAGAACCCGGCGCAAGTTCGCTACCCCAACGAAGCGATCCGAGGCGTTTTGCAGCGTACTTTGGGGGTGCCGATTTTCCAGGAGCAGGCGATGCGGTTGGCCGTCGTAGCTGCCGGTTTCACGCCCGGCGAAGCGGACCAATTGCGGCGCGCGATGGCGGCTTGGCGACGTCCGGGAGTGATTGATCAGTTTCGGATCAAGCTGATGCGGGGGATGCGAGCCAATGGTTTGACGGGCGAATTTGCCGAGCAGGTTTTTCATCAGATCAAAGGGTTTGGAGAATACGGTTTTCCAGAATCGCACGCAGCCAGTTTCGCCTTGTTAGTCTATGCGTCGGCCTATCTGAAGTGTCACTATCCGGATGCCTTTTGTGTCGCGATTTTGAACAGCCAACCGATGGGGTTCTACGCGCCTTCGCAGTTGATCGCTGACGCCCGCAAACATGGTGTGAAAGTCCTCCCGCCGGACGTCAATCGCAGCGATTGGGATTGCACCTTGGAGCCTCCCACAGACGAAACCCCTTCGAAGTACCTGCCCGTCCGGTTGGGTTTGCGTATGATCCGCGGTTTGCCAACCGCGGCGGCGGAAGCGTTGTTTGAAGAACGTGAGCAAGGTGGCCCATATCGTGATTTAGGTGACCTCAGCCGGCGACTGAAATGGGGGCAGGCGATGCTCAGTTGCCTCGCCGATGCCGACGCGTTGCACAGCCTGTCGGCCAATCGCCGCACAGCGCTTTGGGAAGCGATGGCGCGGGAAACGAAGCCCCGTGAGATGCCCTTGTTGGCGGGGCTGGAAAGCGAAGACGACGAAACGGCTCCCGACGAACTGGTGCCGATGACGCCGTTGGAAGAGGTCTACGCCGACTACAACACGACCGGCGTCAGCCTGCGCGGGCATCCGATCGAGTTCTGTCGCGACGAACTGTTGGCGCTCGATTGCGTGACCTCGCGAGAGCTGGTCGACCTGCGCGACGGACGACGTGTTCGCGTGGCCGGTTTGGTGTTGATGCGACAACGGCCCTCGACCGCCAAAGGGATCACCTTTGTCACCCTTGAAGACGAGACGGGGTCGATGAATTTGGTGATTTTGCCCCAGGTCTGGAAGCGGTTTTACAAAATCGCCAAAACGAGTAACGCTTGGCTGGTCGACGGAACACTGGAGAACCGCCAGGGCGTCATCCATGTGGTTGCGGGCCATCTGGAGGACTTGAGCGATCAAGTGGACGGCTTGAACGCCCGTTCTCGAGATTTCCGGTAGACTCGCAAGCCGTGCCGTTTTTTTGGATTTCAAAAAAATGGCACAACTTTTGAACGTTTCTTCGTGTGGCGGCCACTTACTAGTAGAAGGTTGCCTCCCTGCCAACAGCGAGCCCCTGTCGGGTGGAAGAATCTGAACCATTCCAACGTTTGATCGACCAGCATTACGCCAAAATTCGGCGTGCGGCGCTGGCGATGTGCGGCGATGGTTGGGAGGCGGACGAGATCGCCCAAGAAACTTTCCTGGTGGCCCTCGATCGTTTTGCGAGCTTCCGCGGGGATGCGTCCGAGGCGAGTTGGTTGTATGGCATCTGCTTACGCGTCCATCGCAGCCGCATGCGAACGACGGTTCGACAAATGAAACGTGCCGCGAGATGGCTGGGCGGCCGGGGAGCGGATGCCGACGAAGTGTTGATGATTCAGCAGACACCGGACAGTGACGCGATGTGCCAAGAGCAGGCCGATCAGTTATGGCGTCTGGTGCGACGACTACCGACGGCACAGCGTCAGGTGATCGTGCTGAGGTTTGTCGAAGCGATGAGTGTCACCGAAATCGCCAAGACGTTGGACTGTGCCGAGGGAACGATTAAGAGTCGTCTGCATCATGCGACACGAAAGCTCAAGCACTGGATGGAAGCAAAAACCGAATCTATGAGTCTCCCCTCGTTGGCTCGCGACTCTTTGGCGACGGACACGCAGTCGATTCCGCCAAAACAAGCGACTCCCCTTTCCGCTTTGCAATCCGATGAGTGATCAATCCGATGAGTGATCAAGACCACAATTTTTTTCAGCCTTTGCGAGACATCGTTCAAGGTGCGCCAACCGGGCGGGCTCCCTCGGTCAAGAAGTTATTCGCGATCCAGCGTCGTCGTCAGCGGCAGCGTCAGGCGTTGGCGGTGGGAGGCTTTGCGGTCGGTGTCTTGATAGGCATCGTGGCCTTTCAAGCGGCTCCGCGCGACCGTGCGACGGAACCGCGAGAGGTGGCGGAAAGTCCCACCGCGGAAATCCCGCCGCTGGCTCCGCATCGCTTGGCGAAGCAAGGTCCCGGCAAACTCTTTCGCGAGCCCGCTTCGGCGTCCCTTGCGGAGCCATCCTCTGTGGCGGCCCATTGGATGGGCGATCCACAGATGATTCCCGTGCGATGGGGCGATGCCAGTTCGCCGTTGGTGGTTGGGATCGATCCACGCAACGAATCGGGACCCTACCCGGTTTTTTTAGCGGCCGACGATATGGCCGCGCCGATTCCCGTCGGTTACGTCCATCCACCGCGCGTGCACTCGGTGCCGCTGTGGCGACTGTCGCCCGATGAACAGCAACGGATTCGAAATAACTGGGCGAACGCCGGTTTCGCTTGGAACCCTGAAATGTAGATGTTTTTCCTTCCCCATGGAGTTGATGATGACGACGAAGCGAATGACTTGTCGCGGTTTACCAATCGCCCTGGCGGCGGTGGTGACCGGTTGGCTGATGCCCCCGTCCGCCGGAGCTGTGGAGCTGTCCAAAGCGCGGGCCGCGATCGTCGCGGTCGAGTACGACGCGCCCAACACGGTTTCTCAAATGTGGCGGTTTCCGAACCAGCCAGGGTCGGCAGATGGGATCCAAAACGAGGCCCGAGTTCAGATCGAAACGATCATTGCCGGCAACGGCTTTCAAGGCATGAACGGTTCCCAGGCGAGGACGAATGAACGTGCGACCGGTTTCTGGTTGGGTGACGGGCAATCCATCATGTCGGTGCTACCCGAACTGTCCTCGGAATCGCAAGTGAAAGTGCTGCTCAACGATGGCTCCAAAGTCACCGCCAAGCCGGTCGCTTGGGACCCACGGAGTGGCTTGGCTGTGTTGCAACCTAACGAATCGATCGACGCGTTGCCGGAAGGATTGAGGATGGCCGAGCAAGGCGTGCAGTGGGGGGAACCGGTTTCCGCGGTTTACGCTTGGACGCCCGGAAACCCAGCCATCTCAGCAGGATTGGCATCCACCGAACCCGAATTCGATTCAGCGATCGGCAGCGTCGTGTTTGAAACGAGCGCCATGGTGCGGTCGAATTCGGTAGGCGCTCCGCTATTGAACGCCGGCGGAGAGGTGGTGGGAATCATCAAAGCGTTGCGAGACCCGATCGCGACGGTTGGCATGGGCATCGTCATCGAACGATCGGTCGCCGAACGCCTGCTGCGGTTCGTTGCCGACGGCAATACCGGTCCATTGCCGTCGGCGATGCTGGGCGTTGCTTTGGCGTCGGAAGAAGGCCAAGCAAAGATCGCTCGAGTGAATGAAGATTCCCCCGCCGCACAGGCCGGCTTACAAGCAGGAGACGTGGTGCTGGCTATTGACGGCGAACCGACGCGGACCACCCAAGCATTGCAAGCGGCTATCGCGAGCAAACCGCCTGGCGATGCAATTCAACTGAAAGTCAATCGCGGTGACGAAGAACGGGAGTTGTCGGTCGTGTTGTCCGCGCGTCCCGAAGCGTCCAATGACGAGCCCGAAGTGACCGTCGTGGAACCGCTCGGGATGGACTGGAAGCAACTGCAAAAAATCTTGCCGCCGCAGGGTAACGGCGCCGCTGGAAAGGAATGGGAGGCGGCCCAAAAACTGATGGAGCGGTTACAGCAGATGCCACAACTTCAATCCCAGGGCGACGCTCCGCGGATCTTTGCGGTTCCTCCAGACATCAGCCAACAACTGGAGTCTTTATCAGAACAGTTGCAGAGGCTGAGCGAGCAGGTGGAGAAACTGAACAAGGAGCAACCGTAACGAACAAGGAGCAACCGTAACGA
>Ga0102938_10000225_pt1 | contig 39715 bp, 27 predicted proteins | sample SalPonR2_B_D2_MG_FD_84516 | JGI IMG/M metagenome (GOLD analysis project Ga0102938, IMG submission 84516) | Salt pond soil microbial communities from South San Francisco under conditions of wetland restoration - Salt Pond MetaG R2_B_D2_MG | ecosystem: Environmental > Aquatic > Marine >...
GATCGCGCGCGAGTGGTGGGGCTGCAAAATTAACCATCGAGTATCTCCATACCCGCTATGATAGCGCATATCTCAGACCGCGAAACATGACTAAATCAACGAGCCGTTACGCGTCGGGTTATCCATAATCCAGGCTAGCGAACGGCCCCCCCGGCGGGGCTGCCGACTGAATCGGCCAGCCTACCCGGTGATTGGCTAGGTCGCCCGGTGGAGCGATGGTGGCTTTGGGTAAACCATGCGTTAACGGCTGCGTTTTCTGAAGTGGCTGTGGCTCCACCGGGCGGCCTAGCGATCGATCGCCGGCCCCCAAACGGGCTCTGGCCCCCAAACAGGCCCTCGACGGACTTTCTTGCGGTCGAAAATCGAGCGTTCTGGCTAACTTCGCTAGACCGCGGACCGGTTCCTGGTATAAAACCTGCTGCTACAATCATTGTGCGAACGTTTTTTTGCCATTCTGGCCGGTTCGCACTCACAATTCAAAGAAGTCAAAGGTAAGCGTTTTGGGAAAGAAAGAAGATGCATTCGAGGTCGACGGGACCGTTACCCAAGCCCTGGCGAATACTCGTTTTCGAGTTCAGTTAGAAACGGGCAATGAGGTTTTGGCCCATGTTGCAGGCCGTATGCGCAAGCACTTCATCCGGATTGTGCCGGGTGACAAAGTCCGTGTTGAGCTCTCACCGTACGACCTCAGCAAAGGCCGCATCGTCTATCGTGAGCGTTAGTGCCTCACGCTTAGCTAGACAGCCAAATCATTCTAAGGCTGCCCTTCACGCACTCTCTTAGTGCTGTGTTTTCCACCCGATTTGGTCAAGTCAAGAACGGGTTCTCCAGGCAGCATTGAATTGCCGCACAATCACTGCAGTGGTTTCAAGCCATCGTAACTTGAACAAGTGACGTCGAAACCGTGGCCCTCACGCTGCGGCACACGACCGCCTTCGGCTGGGACGAATCCATCGGTTGGGATGAAGCAAGATGACCGGGTATTTTCGACTGCGACTCCTGTGGATGGCTGCCCTGGCTCTGGTGGCCCTGCCTGCCGCGCATGCCCTGCTGTCACCGACCCTGCTCGCTGCCGAACCGAATCCAGCGATCGAAGCGGGAACGTCTGCCGAGCCAGCATCGCCTTCAACGCCAGCGACGCTGGAGGAAACCGAGCCTTCCGAGCCCTTGGTGACCAATGACGCGGTTGTGTTTGGGATGCTGATGGCGATCCTTGGCTTTGTCTTCTGGAGTTCCAGCAGCCAATTCGCGGTGTTTCAAACGTTCTACAAGTTCGTCCCGATGCTGTTGCTGTGCTACTTCCTGCCGGCGTTATTGACGCTGTTTGGCATCGTCGATCCCGAAGCATCGAACCTGTATTACGTCGCGTCGCGGTATCTGCTGCCAGCCTGCCTCGTGTTGCTAACGATGAGCATCGACTTGCGTGAAATCGTGCGACTTGGTCCCAAGGCCCTGATCATGTTTCTGACCGGCGCGGTGGGAGTCATTGTCGGCGGACCGCTGGCGTTGCTGATCGTCGGTTCCTTCCGTCCCGACCTCGTCGGCGGTGCCGGCCCCGACGCGGTTTGGCGTGGCTTGGCAACGGTCGCCGGCAGTTGGGTCGGAGGGGGCGCCAACCAGGCGGCCATGGAAGGCATCTTTAAACCGTCTGCCGAACTGTACAGCGTGATGGTGTCGGTCGATGTGATCGTGGCCGAAATCTGGATGTTCTTTTTATTGCTGGGCGTGGGGCAAAGTCAGCGCATCGATCGTTTCATCAAAGCCGACACGACGGCGATTGAAGCGTTGCGTGAGAAACTAGAACGACGTGAACAGCAGCAGCAACGCGTGCCGACGACGACCGACATGATGGTCATCGCGGGGATCGCCTTCGCTTCCGTCGCGGCCTGCCATTTCGTCGCCGATCGGCTGGCACCATGGATCGCCTACAGCCATCCCGAGCTTGCTAAGTTCAGCCTTGACTCATCTTTTTTCTGGCTGATTATCTTGGCAACCACGCTAGGCGTCGGCTTCTCCTTCACGCCGGTTCGACAATATGAAGCGGCGGGTGCGTCGAAACTAGGGACGCTGTTTATCTTCATCTTGGTAGCCACCATTGGGCTGCGGATGGATGTCAGCGCGTTGCTGCGAAAGCCCGAGTTGTTCCTGGTCGGCGGCGTGTGGATGCTGATCCATATCGGCCTGCTGCTGATCGTCGGCTGGTGGATTCGAGCACCCTACTTTTTCCTGGCGGTCGGCAGTAAAGCCAACATCGGCGGCGCGGCGAGTGCGCCGGTGATCGCCGGGGCGTTTCACCCCTCGTTAGCTCCGGTCGGCGTGCTGCTGGCAGTGGTTGGCTATGCGCTGGGAACGTACGGTGCGTGGCTGTGTGCCCTGATGATGCAAGCGGTCGCACCGACCGTTTAGCGATCTGCCCAAACCGTGTCGGCTTTTCCATTGGACCGGTGGTCGGTACGATTCGCCTCCATGACAGATGGACTAAATCCGGCCCAAAAGCAGGCCGTCGAAACGCTTTCCGGACCGATGCTCGTGCTAGCCGGCGCGGGGACCGGAAAAACGCGTGTGGTCACGTTTCGGATCGCCAACCTGATTCGCCACGGCACCGCCCCCGATCGCATTCTGGCGGTGACGTTCACCAATAAAGCGGCTGGTGAAATGCAGGAGCGGATCGGCGCGTTGATCGGCACGGAAAAAAAACGCCGCCGCAAAGGCGAACCGGCCCCGCCCAAACCGACCATCGGGACGTTCCACTCGCAGTGCGTGCGGATCTTGCGACGGCACGCCAAGCGAATCGGTTTTCCGACTAAATTTGCGATCTACGACCGCAGCGATCAGGAATCGCTCGCCAGGAACATTTTGCGTGAATTGCGTCTGCCCGGTACGGCCCTGAAACCGGGCGACCTGCTGGCAATCATTGGTGGCTGGAAAAACCAATCGATCCTGCCGGGCGACGCCGGTGCGGTGGCACAAACCGACAAGGAACACCTCGCGGCAAGTGCCTACCGTCGCTACCAGGATGGCTTGCGCGCTTGCGGTGCGATGGACTTCGACGACCTCCTCGTCCATACCGAACTGCTGCTGCAACAGGATGCCGAAGTCCGGCAAGCCGAAGCGGGCCAGTACGATCACGTTCTGGTCGACGAATATCAGGACACCAACGGCAGTCAGTACCGCATCATCAAAGCCTTGGCCGACGCGCATCGCAACCTCTGCGTCGTGGGCGATGACGACCAGTCGATCTACGGCTGGCGAGGTGCCGATGTGACGCATATTTTAAATTTTCGCAACGATTGGCCCGATGCGACGGTGGTGCGTCTGGAAGAGAACTATCGCTCGAGCGGACAGATTCTCGAAATGGCCAATCGGCTGATCCGCTTTAATGCGACTCGTCACGACAAGACCCTACGGCCGGTCCGCAGCGTGGGCCAGCGACCGCGAATCTTGCAACTGAAAGACGAAACCGAAGAATCGAAGCTGGTGGTTGGCGAAATCGCCAGGCTGCTCGATCGGGAGCGTTACGAGCCGCGGGATGTGGCCATCCTCTTTCGCACCAACGAACAACCGCGGTTGTTTGAGACCGAACTGCGAAAGATGAATGTTCCGTACGTGATGCTGGGCAGCCAATCGTTTTTCGATCGACGCGAAATCCGCGACCTGCTGGCTTACCTGAAGTGGATCGACCAACCCGACGATGAGATCTCGCTGCTGCGAGTCATCAATACCCCGCCGCGTGGGATGGGCAACAAAACGGTGCAAGAGATCATCAGCCGCGCCGTCCAGTCGGGCCGTCCCGCGTGGCAGGTGATGTGTGACGTCGAGGCAACGCGGGACTTGCCCAAAGCCGCCCTACGAGGAATCGAAGGCTTGCAGCAACTCTTTGCCGATGTGCGCGAAGCAACGATCGGCTCGCTTTCCGGAGCGGTGCAGACGCTGATCGAGCGGACGCAGTACTTCGACGAAGTTCGCCGGCTGTACAACGAACCAGAGGAAAGGGAGGCGCGCACGAATTCGATCCAAGAATTGATCAACGCGGTGGCAGCTTATGAAGATCGCGACAAAGAAACCGACCTGGCGGGGTTCCTGTCCGAAACCGCTCTGGCCGGACGCGAGATGGGCAACGAAAAAGACAAGCTGGCGCAGCGTAACGCTGTCTGGTTGTTAACCATGCACGCGGCGAAAGGCCTGGAGTTTCCCGTGGTTTATATGGTGGGGATGGAAGAGGGCCTGTTGCCTCACAGTCGCAGCGTCAAAAGTGGCGAAGAGAACGACATCGCGGAGGAACGGCGACTGTGTTACGTCGGCGTCACGCGAGCGCAGGAAACGCTGACGCTGTCGATGGCGCTCACGCGTCGTCGCTGGGGAAAGCCCCGCCCGACAACTCCCAGCCGCTTCCTGTATGAAATTACCGGCAAGGCGGAGAACCCCAACAAGTATCGCAACAAGCGGTCCCGGTAAGCGGGCGGATTGTCGCGAAGGCGGAAGCAAGACCACCAGCCGCATGGAACGCAAGCCCGGGAACCGAGCGGAGAACGTCCCGCTGCCACGGCAAGGTGGTTTACCGTGCCGGATCGAAAATCTTTTGCAAGGCGGCCTGCAACTCCGTGCGATCGCAAGCCGTCATGGCGAGCCGGAGTGCTTGGGTTTGGTTCGGGGTGACAGGCATCGGTTGACCGGGCGGAGGCGGGCCCGGCACCAAGCATCGGACAATCTCTTGAAACAATTCCGCGACACCTTGGCCGGTCGTCGCGACGGTGGGAATTCCGCCGGCGAGGGAGCCAGAGGCTTTGTCGACCTTGTTTTGCACCCACAGCCACGGCGTGCGGGTTTCGAGTTGAGGCGTGACCGGATCGGGTTGAGCAGCGTCGGTGACCAGCAACACCAAGTCGGCTTGATCGATGCAGGCCTGCGCGCGGGCGACCCCTTGGCGTTCGACCCCCTCCGCGGAGGCTCGTAAACCCGCGGTATCGCTGAGCATTACCGGCCAGCCCTCGAGGACCGTTTCGGCCGACACCACATCGCGGGTGGTTCCCGGTGCATCAAACGTGATCGCACGGCGGTAACCTAACATGACGTTCAGCAAGCTGCTCTTGCCCACGTTCGGAGCCCCCGCCAAGACAATCTGCCAGGGCCGGGAAAGATGCTCGCCGAGAGCCGCAAAGGAGAGGACGTGCTCGATTTGCCTGCGCACCGCGGCGAACCGTTGTTGCTCGTCGGCCGCTTGCTCGTCGGTCGCTTGCTCGTCGGTCAGCGAACGCAGCCAGTCCGTGACGGCCGCCAGCAGGGCGCCTTGCGTTTGGTCGTAGGCAATCGCGGCGGTACGGCGGGTGGTGGTCGCGGCGAGCACTTGGTGGGCTTCGATGATCCATGGGGAAATCTTGTCGACAGCCAGCCACTGCGACCACTCGCAGCGTGAGGCCCCTTGGCGGATCAGGTCGCCGATGATCGCTTCAACCGCAGCCCGACCGCCGTGGCAATGGATTTCCAACCATTGTTCCGCAACCGCAGTCACGACAACCGCTTCGCCAGCAGGGGTGGGCAAGGAAGACGTGCCGGCGGCCAGCGGTGTGCCAGCCAACGACGTGGCTGACAAATTAGCCGACGACCACGTGCCGTAGACCACCTGTCCAGGCGTCAGGGTGGCTGCGGGGCGAGCTGGCCGAAAGCACGCCGCAACGCATTTGTCGGCCGCCGGGCCACGAATGGCCACGGTCGCAACGCCACCGCGGCCGACGCCCGTCAGTTCACAAACCCAGGTGGTCGATGCTAGAGAGGACGCGGACCCGCTGAGGCGATCGGCAGCGTCGGTCGCTGCTTGACCAGGAGGAGTGTCCGAAAGGTGATCGTTGATGGTGCGTCCTGTCCACTGGAGAACCCGCAAGCTCCCGAATTGCCGCGGTTACTTTCGGAACAAGCCGGTGATGACTTTGAAGAGCCCAATGATAAACAGGATCGGCGGATAGAAAAAGATTCGTCCGGCCGCGAGGGCTCCGAAGAACCACACCACGCTCAGAATCATCAGACCGACACCCCACAGCACGGCGGTCAAGTCGGGCCCGGTGGTGGCGGGAGCTGCGGCCACCGGAGCGGCTGCGGGCGCACCATAAGCAGCCGAGCTTGGCACTGGCGTTGCCGGCAGGTCCATTTCGTCAAACTTCGCCGCCGATGAAGCGGGAAAACGCTCCGCTTGATAATCCACGGGGTTGCCATCGGCCGTTGCGTAAGCAGGACTTGCAGGGGGTGCCCACGCAGAGTCCGAAGGGGCATTGCTGCCCATCGAGCTGGCCAGGGGAATCGGTGAAACCGCGCCACACTTACAGCGGGCCTTCTTGCCCGCGTTGCTTTCCAGAGCCTGCAAGCTCTGCCCACACTCAACGCACGAAAAAACGATCATCGCAAGGCACGCCAGAAAAGAACGGAAGCAAGGTCACCATCGATCAGGGATGGCTTGAGATCAAATTACCCGAAGCCAGTGAAGATTGCCAGTCAAACAAAAACGTCCCGCGGTTTCCCGCGGGACGTTCCATTCGATTCGTTGACATTTTGCCAAGAAATTATCGTGTTGGATCGAAACCGGTCTGAGCGATCTCTTCTTCTTCCTGAATGATGATTCGCGGCGTCACCATCAGCATCAGGCTGGACGCGTCACGACCGATGGCCGTGTTGCGGAACAGACGATTGATGTATGGCAGCTTGCTGAGGATCGGCAAACCTCGTTCACCGCGGCCTTCTCGCAATCGCTTGATGCCGCCCAGCAGGATCGTGCCGCCGTCGGGCACACTAACCGTCGTGTTGACGCTGGTGAAGGCAAACGTCGGCAACTGCACGGTCGAACCTTGCGTGGTGACTTCTTGATCGTCTTCCTCGATCGGCTCGCCGGTATTCGGGTCGGTCGTTTGACTGCTCGAACGACTCGTGCTGCTGCCGGTAAAGGTAAACGTATCGACGTCGCCGATCTGGCTGAAGAAGGGCACCAAGGTCAAGCGTACGAAGCGTTTGTCATCGCTGACGACCGCTTGCACGTTCAGTTCGGTACCTTCATTCAGGACCACAATGATCGGCTGTTGAGCGACCGCAAAGTCCCCCACGACCGGTCGGATGCTGGTCACAAACGGTCGCTGCGAAACGTCTTGGATCGACGCCGACTGTCCGTCAAACAGGGTCACCTTGGGTGCCTGCATCACGTTCGTTCGGTTGTCCCCCTGAGCCGCTTGGATGAAGAAGAACGCTTCAATGTCGCTGAGGATGGCAAACCCGAAGGTGCTTAACGCCCCCGGGTCGACACCGCCGAAGATCGGCGCGACGTTGAAGTTGTTGTTCTCAAATCGCATGTCGAGGTCGGTCGTGAAAGCCCGGCCGGGACCGGACAGTCCGACGGAGACCGACGAACCGCTGTCATCGGCAGGCAAGTTGGTCACGTTGTCATCGAAGGCGACGTCAAAGTCGACACCGATCTGCTCAAAGAACGAGTCGGACAGCGAGATGAAACGGACTTCGATCGTGACTTGCAAGTTCTGCAGACGACGCAGCGAGGCGAGCAGGTCCAGGATCTGGTCATGCACGTCGCTGGTCGTGCTGACGACCAAGCTGAGGTTCTGAGGGTATGGGAACATCGTGCTCGGGCCACCGAGTGCATCCCATGTTTCTGGAGCGACCGTGGTTTGGATCAGCTGCATGATCGTTCCAAAATCGGCCAACGAGCCACCACCGGCACCTCGCATCCGACCACCCTGTGAACCGGGCATGCCCGAATTGGCGGGGTTGCCGTACTGAGCAAGCACGTTCGGATTATCGGTCGTACCCATCGGCTGCGGTTCGCCGGCCAAGCCGACGGCCGAGACCGGCATGATCTGCACGTTCGTCGACGCGGTATTCATCTGCAGCGCCGCACGCATCGCCCCGGCCAAACCATCTTCGTAACTGGTGGTGAAGTTGGGGATCGGCGTGACAAGGTCGGAGACTTTGTAGAAGCGTCGTTGCAGTTGCCCGCGTTTGACTTCGTTGGTGGTGATCTGCAGTACTTCGTTGCCGATCGCATAAGTCAAGTCAAACTGACTGAGGATCAGATCGAGCGCACTCTTCAGAGAAATCGGACGAGTCAAGTCCAGCGTGACCGGCGTGTTACTGTCGACACGCGCTGTCGCCAAGGCTTTCTGGTCGATGAACATCGGCATGCCGGTGACCATCTCCAGCGTCTTGAGGACTTCGCCGAGCGGTTGGTTGCGGAACTTGACATCGACTTCGGTCGTCAGCAAACGCTTGATTTCACGTTCGGCGGGGCTGAGCGAATCGTTGGCCTGGTTCAGTCCGATGCGAGCATTGGACAGCGACGTCCATTCGTCGGCTTCCATGAACTTCACCGTTTGGCCCGGCGAAACCATGTTCAGGTCTTGTGCGTCGATCAACTGCTCGATGAACGCGTTCTCATTGTTGGCATTCACCTCTTCAGCGATGCGGCGTCGCACCTGCGTGCGGCTGGTCAAGAACATCTGCGTGCCGATGGCCGAATCGGGACGCATTTCCTGCACCTGCTTGGCAACCACGAGGGCTTCGGAGTAACGGCGTTCCTGCATCAACTGGTCGAACATTTCGACCTTTTCCGCGATCAAGTCATCCGTTTCCAATTTCATTTTGCGTTCGTTCTCCAGGTCGGTGCGGACCTGAGCGTTACGCACATCGAGTTCGATGTCGGCGCGATTTTCGTCGACGTACTTTTGTTGTTCCCTGATCGCTCGGTCGACCATCGCCATCAGCGTTTGCTTGGCCGATTCATCGACGTCGGAATCCGCCACGTTGGCGCGGAGCCGATTGATGCGATCGAGCGCGTCGAGCGGCTTGTTGATGCGGTCGTTATAGGCCACACCAAGTTCCGCGGTCACTTCGCGATACAGGCGTTGCCGATTGCGAAGGGTTTCCTGGTCGACTTGATCGAGCGGCGACAGATTCGCGTCGTTCGCTGGTCCCGCGATCGGTTGCTGCATCAATTGCAGTTTGGTTCGCAGTTGCGTCCGCGTCGCCGGGTCCATGCTCGCTTCGTACTGCCAAGCCTTCACGAACAGCTCACGAGCCAGACGGTTGTCGCCCGACGAGAGGGCTTCGAGGCCTTGTTCATACAATCGCACGCCATCGCCTGAGTCGGCCGGTTCGGCACCGAGCGGCAACGACAGCGTCGCCGGGCCGGTGGCTTGAGCAGGCATCACATTGGCGGGATTTGAGGGAGTCCCCTGGTAGTCCGCCGTGCGAGTGCTTCCAGTCGCCGCTGCAGCGCCACCGGCTGGCATCACTGCGGCCGCCTGAGCCACGGGATAAGCCGCCGGGGCCCCGTTGCCGGTCGTGGGAATGCCGTGACGCTTGGCGGCCGATTCGACGGCCAGCACCAATTGCCACAATGGAGTTTGCACCGCCGGAGTTTCCGTCGGCGTCAATGCCACCGAACGGGCTCGCTGCGTCATCGCCAGGGCTTGTGACACTTCATCCTTGTCGAGTGCCATCCGAGCCTGAGCGATCAACCGCATCACCTGTTGCTGGTTGGCGGTCATTACCGGAGCGGCGTTGGCCGTCGGCACGGCGTTGGCCGTCGGCACGGCGGGGGCTGTCGGCAGTGCCGGTGCGACGCTCGGAAGTAACTGAGCATCGATGCCCAGTCGAATCAGAGCACTGCGAAGCCCATCGGCGTCGGCACGAAGGCTAGGGTTGCTGGCTGCCAGCGAAGCGATTTCTCGATAGTTGCCAACGGCTGCAGCGAGGTCGCTATTGCGGAGAGCCGTTTGGGCGTTCCTCAGCAATTCCTGACCGCGAGTTAGCGACGCATCGCCGGCTTGCGGAGGTGAAGCCGGTGGAGCATTCAGTGGCTCGTCGGCGCTGGTAGGCAGAGCGTGGAAAGCAAGAGCCGCCACGCAGGCGGCCGCCACCAGCCTAAGGTTGTGTTTCGTGGTCCCGGTCAACGCGACTCTCCTTCTTCGCGATTGTGTTGGAGCATTTCCCCTGATGACGCGACACCCGCGACACCGTCAATGCTCCGTTAGCTCGTCGTTTGGACTTCATCGGTTAGGAAACCAGTCACTCGTCGTCACACCGCAATCGATCACCTTCCTTGGTGTGCTCGCCGCATGAACCGACCAGCTCCCAGCGATCAACCGAAAACGAAGTGTCTCGAACGATCGCAGGCTGCCGTATGATGCCTGTCGTGCCCGACTCGTGATCGTCATCCGGCAGATGCCGATGGACGAGTGACGAGTTGGTGGGCGGGGAGTACCAACGCGGAACCGCCGGCGTCAATGCTGATTTCAGAGAACTTGAAAAAAAAGTCGAGCCGGCCGGTCTGGCATCGGCCAGTCTCTGCCAAAGGCCGCCATGGACAAGGACCACTAACATTGTCGCAGCGGGGGATATTTCGGTCGCCAAAGGGTTTCATCCTCCGCGAAGCGTGCAATAAAGAGGGGGCTCGGAAAGTCAAAAAACCAGCGTGCAGCGGGAACGCAACGTGCGAAGCTTCTCGGCTGGTGACAAACGAGGCCGCTTGGCTGGTGACAAACCGGGTCTCTTGGCTGCTGACAAACTGGGCGAGACCTGGGACGCGGCACACGGCCTGTACCGCAAGCTTTCGGGCAACCTTTCCCTCTACGAACACGAATGGATGGCAACCACCATGATGGATGTCGAACTACTCAGCCGCTTGCAATTTGCCGGCACGATTATGTTCCACTATCTCTTCCCACCCCTTTCGATCGGATTGGGCCTGCAGTTGTTCTTGTGCGAACTGGCTTATGTCCGCACCGGTCATCTAGCGTGGGAAGCCGCCGCGCGGTTTTGGACCCGCGTCTTCGCGGTCAACTTTGCGATGGGGGTAGCGACCGGCATTGTGATGGAGTTCGAGTTTGGCACCAACTGGGCGGCTTATTCGCGGTTCGTGGGGGACGTTTTTGGCTCCGCCCTGGCCGCCGAAGGAATCTTTGCCTTCTTCTTGGAAAGCGGTTTTCTGGCGGTGTTGGTGTTTGGATGGGATCGCGTGTCGACGAAGGTCCACTTGTTCAGCACCGCGATGGTCTTTCTCGGCTCGGTGTTCAGTGCTGTCTGGATTGTGATTGCCAACAGTTGGCAGCAAACGCCGGCCGGCTACCACATTGTGTGGCATGACGTGCAAGGCCAGCCGTTGCCGAGGGCGGAAGTGACCGCGTTCTGGGAGATGATTTTCAATCCTTCGTCGGTTGATCGTTTAACGCACACCGTCATCGGCGCGTTCGTGCTGGGCGCGTTTTTTGTCGCTTCGGTCAGTGCGTTTTATGTGCTGAAAAACCGGCACCTTGACTTTGCCAAACGTTGCCTCTCGATCGCGTTGCCAACCGCCTTGATCGCGACGCTGCTGGCAGCCATTACGGGCCACGATTCGGCTCAGAAATTAGTCGAAACCCAGCCCGCCAAGCTGGCCGCCATGGAAGCTCATTTCGTGACCACCGACCAACCGACCGGTCTGTATCTGTTCGGCTGGCCCGATGCGGAAAGCGAGACCGTACGGTTTGGCGTGCAGGTCCCGCGCCTGCTTAGCTTGATGGTCTACAACGATCTCAATCGACCGGTGCCAGGGATGGACCAGATTCCGCCGGAGGATCGGCCGCCGGTCTGGCTACCGTTCCAAACGTTTCACCTGATGGTCGGCCTGGGCACGTTGATGATTCTGTTGGCCGCGGTCGCGTGTTGGTTTCAATATCGCGGCACCTTGCCACGGCAGCGGTTGGTGCTGTGGGCGATCGTCGTGGCACCGGTCGCCGCGATGGCCGCCAATCAGGCGGGCTGGGTCACCGCGGAGGTCGGTCGCCAGCCATGGATTGTTTACCCTTCGGTGCAAGATGGAGTTCAAATGATGGGGCTGCGGACCAGCGAAGGGCTCAGCGAATCGGTCACCGCCCGGCAGGTGCTCAGCTCGATCATTATGTTTGGCTGTATCTATTCATTGCTGTTTTTCATTTGGGTTTACGTGCTGAATCAAAAAATTCAACATGGCCCCGAATCTCCCGAAGATCTCGAGGCGTATAAGCGTCAGGTGCATCAGTCGCCCGAGCACGAGGAGACGATGTCCGAAGCGATCAGCCACGGCGGCCGGAGTTTGGGTGGGGCAATGCTGGAGGAGGAGGACGTGAAATGAGTTACGACACGTTGACATTCATTTGGTTTGTGTTGCTGGGAGTTTTACTGTGTGGCTACGCCATTTTGGATGGTTTTGATTTGGGGGTGGGAATGCTGCACCCGTTCATCGCCCACGACGACCGCGAACGCCGCCTAGTGATGAACTCCATCGGCCCGCTGTGGGACGGCAACGAAGTCTGGCTGGTCACCTTTGGTGGTGCGCTGTTTGCCGCTTTTCCGATTGCCTATGCGACGGTGTTTAGCAGTTTCTACGAAGCGTTTCATCTGCTGCTGCTGTGTTTGATCGGCCGCGCGGTCAGTTTAGAGTTCCGCTCCAAGGTGCATTCCAAGGCGTGGCGTCGGATCTGGGACGGCGGCTTCTTTTTGTCGTCATTGGTCGCCGCGGCCCTGCTTGGCATTGCCGGCGGCAACGTGCTGGCGGGGATGGAACTGGGGGCTGAATATCGGTACGAAGGCTCGCTCTGGGATCAACTGCACTGGTATCCGCTGTTGGTCGGTTTGTTAACCGTTTCGCTGTTTGCACTGCACGGTTCGATCTACTTGTATTTAAAAACCGAAGATGCCTTGCAAGCCCGCGTCAAAGGAGCCATCACGCCGATCTTCCTCGCCTTTGCCTCGCTGTATGTGATCGTGTCGATAGCCACTTGGCTGCATGTGCCCTCGGCAACGGCGAATCTGACCGCACATCCTTGGCTGTGGATCGTGCCGGCACTGAACGTGTTGGCAGTTCTCAACATTCCGCGCGCCATGCACCAGGGACGACCGCTGTACGCCTTCTTTACGTCCACGATGGTGATCATTGCCCTGGCGACGCTGTTCTCCGTCGAGGCCTTTCCGAACTTCATTCAAAGCACCGTCGATCCGGCTTACGACGTGACGCTGGAGAGTGCTCGCAGCAGCAAGAAGACGCTGACCGTAATGTTGGTCATCGCCGCCATCGGAATCCCCTTTGTGCTCAGCTATACGGTGATCATCTATTGGATCTTTCGCGGCAAAGTGAAGCTCGACCCGCACAGCTATTAGTCGGCTTGGCAAACTCGCTGGCAGGCTTCACAGTTTGCGACCTTGGCCCCACGCGCCCGCCGAGGGTGCGGCGCGGCCCCTTTCGAATACCGAACCGAGATGGAAAAAACAATGATCAGTGTCAACGAATACTTCGATGGAAAAGTCAAATCGATCGCCTTTCAGACCGCCACGTTACCGGCCACGGTGGGCGTCATGACACCAGGTGAATACGAGTTCGGGACGAACATCAAAGAGACGATGACGGTCGTCAGCGGTTGCCTGACGGTGAAGTTACCCGGCGCGGACGATTGGCAAGATTTCCGCGATGGCGACCACTTTGAAGTAGCCGCCAATGTGAAATTTCAGCTAAAAGTCTCCCAGCAGACCGCATACCTATGTGTTTACGGCTGATCGTGAGGGCCGTTTGGCGACTCGCAAGGCAAAGAAATCGCTGCTGGCGAACCTTAGATGCCCAATTGGGCTCAATAAATTAGGGATTCCCAGCCGAAAAACCAGCAAGACGCGATTTCCGCCTTGCCGCATTTGTCGGGATCGCTAAACTCTTCCCTTCTCACATCATTGCAGTGTTTGCGAGATGGGAGATCGGCCAGCGTAGCTCAGTTGGCAGAGCAGCTGATTTGTAATCAGCAGGTCGTGGGTTCGAACCCCTCCGCTGGCTCTGTTGTGGGCTGTGAAAAAAGCCGAATACAAACCCGATCCGGACTCCGGTTCATCGGGGGGTTGCCCGAGTGGTTAAAGGGGGCGGACTGTAAATCCGCTGACTATGTCTACATAGGTTCGAATCCTATACCCCCCATTGGCTGCATTTCGCAGCGAAATAGAATAGATGGCGACCAGTGTCGCGATTCAGGTGCTCAGGTAGTTCGAGCGTGCCCGCGGGGTACGTGAGGCTCTTGAGCTTGTTCGGATCTGGGTTGTCGCCAGCGACAACTGTTTGTCGCAGAGGTCGAGTGTCCAGTTAGTGTCGAGTGTCCAGTTCGTGATGCGTGTGCGGGTGTAGCTCAATGGTAGAGCAGCAGCCTTCCAAGCTGAATACGAGGGTTCGATTCCCTTCACCCGCTCTGTTTTTGCTGTTGTAGCTCAGTTGGTAGAGCACATCCTTGGTAAGGATGAGGTCATGGGTTCAAGTCCCATCAACAGCTCTTGAGATTATTGATCGGTTAGGCGGTGTTGCGGATGCCCTATGGTCCGTATGATGTCCGCCGAAGCGATCGATAGAGATTCGTTTTTTAGTGATTACTGGCGCGGCCGCGGTTTTTTCGGCTCACGTTGTGGTGTGAAGACAACGCGAGAAAACGAGCGGATGTCACGGGGCGTTCCCGTCGGCACAGCCAGTCAGATGGTTGCAGGTGAAAATAATGGCTAAGGCAACTTTCGAGCGTACCAAACCACACGTCAACGTGGGCACAATCGGTCACATTGACCATGGTAAAACGACCACGACCGGCGCAATCCTGGCGGTTCAAGCTGCCAAGGGTCTTGCTCAGGCAAAGAATTATTCGGATATTGCGAAGGGCGGTACCGTACGTGACCAGACGAAGACGGTCACGATCGCGGTGGCTCACGTGGAGTACGAGACCGACAATCGTCACTACGCCCACATCGATTGCCCGGGGCACGCTGACTTTATTAAGAACATGATCACTGGTGCCGCCCAAATGGACGGTGCGATTTTGGTGGTCAGTGCCGCCGACGGCCCGATGCCGCAAACCAAGGAACACGTTCTGTTGGCTCGTCAGGTTGGCGTGCCTTACATCTGCGTATTCTTGAACAAGTGCGACTTGGTCGACGACGAGGAATTGCTCGAGTTGGTCGAACTGGAAACGCGTGAACTGCTCAGCAAGTACGACTTCCCAGGCGATGACCTGCCCGTCGTTCGCGGCAGTGCGTTGCCGGCTTACAACAATCCGTCGGACCCCGAAGCGAGCAAGTGCATTTCGGAACTGATGGACGCGTTGGACAGCTCGATTCCCGAGCCAAAGCGTGAAGAAGACAAGCCTTTCTTGATGGCGATCGAGGACGTGTTCTCGATCGAAGGTCGTGGTACGGTCGCAACCGGTCGTATCGAACGCGGCGTTATCAAGGTCGGCGAAGAAGTATCGATCGTCGGATTGGGTGACATGCCGGTCAAGACGACTTGCACGGGTGTTGAAATGTTCCGCAAGGAACTGGGGATCGGCAAGGCCGGTGACAACGTCGGTTGCCTGTTGCGTGGCGTCAAGCGTGACGACATCCAGCGTGGTCAGGTGTTGGCCAAGCCCGGTAGCATCACTCCGCACACCAAGTTCGAAGCGGAAGTTTATTGCTTGAGCAAGGACGAGGGCGGACGTCACACTCCGTTCTTCAGCGGTTATCGCCCTCAGTTTTACTTCCGTACGACCGACGTAACGGGAACGGCTAACCTGATCGACGCCGAAATGTGCATGCCTGGTGACAACGTGAAGGTCACCGTGGAACTGCACAAGGCGATCGCGATGGACGACGGCGTTCGCTTCGCTATTCGCGAAGGTGGTCGGACCGTCGGTTCGGGTGTGGTCTCCAAGATCGTTGAATAAATCGGGTTCGCGTCGCGACGGCTTTGTCGGTATAGTATCGGAAGTCGTCGCGTGCTGAATCGATAGCAGCATCCAATGACAAAGCGGTGTCGGCCCTGTCGACCGCTTTGTCATTTGGACGTTTCAGGGGTGTAGCTCAATTGGCAGAGCACTGGTTTCCAAAACCAGCGGTTGCGAGTTCAAGTCCCGCCGCCCCTGCTAATGTTTTGCCAGCAAACCACCGTCTGGTTTGCGATTCCAATACAAAATCCATCCCTCTCCCAGGAGACAGGATCGTTGTCCAGGGAAGTTGTTAGCTCGCAGTCCTCATCGCCATTGGCGTCCGAATTGATTTCGGCTGGGGTGTATAAACGCAACCAAGGGCGTCTCGTCCGGCAGTTAACCTGCTTGGCAGTCTGGGCGGTGGTTGCCATTGGTTGCTACCGGCTATACGGTACCCTGAGGGGAGGCGCCAACGCTTGGGTGGAACTTGCCGTTCCCGGAGGGCTGCTGATTGCCGGTTTGTGGGTCGGGTATCGCTTGGTTAACTGGCCACGCTTTGCTGACTTTTTGATCGCCGTGGAAGCGGAGATGAACAAGGTCACCTGGCCTTCGAAGACGGAAATGATCCGCTCGTCGATTGTTGTCATCTTCACGATTTTCTTCCTTGCCGTCACGCTGTTTTTGTTCGACGTCGTCTGGCAGTGGTTCTTTAAGTTGATCGGCGTTTCCACTTAGTCGGTCCCGCTCAACGCTCTACCTCAGAAGGTCTCTTTACTGTGTCCGAAACCGATGCCACCGACAACGTTGTTCCCGAGGACTCGGGTCCCGAGAACGACAACCAGCACAACGAGGCTGTTTCGGAAGAGCAGCAGGTAGAAGAGCAGCATCCGGAACAGGCTGGCGCTGAGGATCAGGCAGCTGCCGATCCCGACACGCCGCCCATGGATTGGTACATCCTCAAAGTCGCTTTCAACCGCGAAGATTCGATCCGTGACGCGTTGGAAAAACGCGTTAAGATGGAAGGCATGGAAGAGTACTTCGGCGAGATCGTGGTGCCGACCGAGGACGTTGTCGAGTTCACCCGTGCTGGAAAACGCCGCGTTACCAAGCGGAAGTTGCTGCCGGGCTATCTGATGGTCAATATGTCGATCAACGACGATAGCTGGTTCTTGGTTCGTGAAACTTCAGGCATCAGCGATTTTACCGGGGCCGCCGGCAAACCGATGCCGATGGATCCCGCTGATATCGATCGCTTCATCAAGAAGCCCAGCGAAGAAGATGCCGAGGATACGCCGATGAAGACGGCGATTCCCTTTCGACCTGGTGATCGTGTGCGGGTCAAGGAAGGTAACTTCCAAAACCAAGAAGGCGAAGTCGACTCGATCGATGAAGCGAACGGTCGCGTGACGGTGATTATCAACATCTTTGACCGCAGCGTTCCGATGGAACTCGATCATTGGCAGATCGAAGACATTTAAGGCTCGCTGCTGAAGCGAGTGCCGGGTTCTGCGAGCCGAAATAATAGCTTTCGGAGATCGGATCGGCATCGGCCAAACCGCGGCCCAAGCTAAGCACGTCGGGTGATATTTTTCCGCTTAACGGAATTAGCCGTTTGGGCATTTGCCCCGGTTAGGTGGGAACGGTGGCTAGCGCCCAATCGGTTAATCAACCGAATCACTTCACCAGACATGCTTAGCCCGACGAAGCCAGCCCATTGGAAGCCAGCCCAGCGGAACCGCAACCGGTTTTGCCAGTCAAGACAGTAGCTTGCCGCTGGCTACAAAGTCGGCTCTTCTTCAGGCTCGTCGTCGTCTTCCTCGTCGCCGGCCTCTTCATCATCGGTTAGTAGGTTTTCCAGGTCGAGGATCCGCTCGATCTCCAAGTCATCTTGCGGTTCTTGGCCCGGGTCGAGCAGGTCCTCGGGCGGTTGGGAAGTTGCTGGAAACCAACGAATTGTTGGGCGGGGCGGGTCATTCAGGCCGTCGTGACACAGCACAGCTTGCCAGTCCTGCTCCCCCGGCCCGTCCGCGGTGTCGCCGTCGTTGATCTCGATATCGTCCATCAGCAGGCATAGCACGACGTTGCGCAAAAAGCTTTCGACGTCCGAAGGATCGAACTGGTCGTTCTCGAAAATGACTTCCAGATCGGGCAGGTCAAATTGCTCATTGCCCACCGTATCCATCAGCGTCCAAGTTTCCGAAGCTCGGAACAGCCGGACATTGGTCCATGCGTCGACCGGAATCAGTTCATGTTGCCAGCAATCGTTCAGCCCCGCACGCAGGTCCTCCGCGTTCATCAGGACTTCACCGCCGGGATTGAAGTAGCAGATCGCTTCGGGTAACTCCAGCAGTCGACTGATGACCCGCGTGATGTAATTCAGTTCGTCCACACCATCGGCATCGGTCGGGATAAACGAGGGCGTGCCCTCGGTATCGGTCAGGCTATCGATATCTTCGGAGCCCAAAACGTAGCTGTAGAGAACTCGCACATGAGCGACGTGCTTGGATGCCTCCTCGGCACCTTCGTCCCAACGCCACGATTGCTCCATAGCGCGCTGCAGGCAATCGGGATAGGTCAGCGGACCAAATTGTCCGAGAGACCAGGCCATGAAAAGTTCAGGAGCTTCCTCAGGCGTGCCCATTGAATCGGGCCAGGGTTGGTCGCTGAGGACAACAATGGCTTGCCCACCCCCCGGCTGGTCATCGTCGAGCAGCAGCAGCGGATGCTCCGAGCCATCGGGGCTGGTTTGAAGCCCGAGCTTTTGGAAGCCGCTCACAGCCGGCTCGATGCGAGCGAAATCAATTGGTTCGCTGAGCAGGACCGCTGCGCCCTGCGTGTAAAGTCCCCTGGCCACCGCATCCATCCTACATGTCGAAGTCGATTGCTAAACTCCCGTTCTAGCCTAGGACGACCGCCTCGGCGAGGCGTCGTGTCCTGGCTTACAAGCATCCCGAGCCCGTTCAGGCTCGATCCGAACGGGCAGGAAAAGCTCGCTCGGCAGATCCTTACACGGTTCCCGCCCCCCGCTAAGCAGGCAGGCTGGGGTCATCGGGTAAATGAGCCGCCTCGGCGATAGCCGCGGTTCCTGAATACAACCGGGGCTATCGCCCAAACGGCTAAGCAGAGTTCTGCGGAAGGATTCCTGCAAACCTGCTTAGCCATGTCCCGCGCCCATCCACGAAGAAACTTCGGAGTCTGTCTTTTCTCGAGGGAGGAAAATTTCCTAACATCCGGGAGCGGTTTTTTTCGTCGGAAGGGAATGTTGAGCAATGTCGGAACTCTCCAGCGAGCGGCTAAGCCCGTTTGAATGGTTGCGTGCGGTGGCGGTTTTCTGTGTGGTGATGCTGCACGCCTGCGTGCCTTATTTAACGCATGCCATGCAAGGTTTGGCATGGCCGGTAAAAGACGCTCCCAGCTCGCTGATTAACAGTCTGTTTTGGAGCATCGAACTGTTCATCATGCCGCTGTTTCTGGTGATGGCAGGTTTTTTCGCCGTCAGCCTGCTCCGCAAACGTGGCCATCGCGACTTCGTCAAGCATCGTGCGTCGCGGTTGCTCTTGCCGTTGGTCGTCGTCGGTGCGGTGATTCTGCCGCTCGATCTGTACAGTTGGCTGCTCGGTTGGGTCGTGGAGGGACAGATCGATTTCCGCAAGCTGCGGAGTTTAAAATTCGAAGCAGGGCAAGATCAACATTTGTGGGGGCTTAGTCACCTGTGGTTTTTGCAATATCTGTTTTTGTACTGCGCGGTGTATGCCTTGGCCCATGCGTATTGGCCGGCTCGCTGGCAGACCTTGTCGGCGCGTTATTGGCTGCGTCGAAGTTCCCTCTACGCGTTATTCGCCATCGGCGCGGTGACATTGACCATCGCCCCTGAAGTGGTGTTTGGCTTTCAGCACAGCTTTTTGCCGTTCGCATCGAAGTGGATCTACAGCGGTACCTTCTTCGCTGGTGGCATTTGGTTGGCAATTTACGATGCCGAACTGCGTCGGACCCGCCGGTTAGGGCCGCGGGTCCTGTTGATCGGCGTGGTAGCAACGATTGCGGGCGTGATCGCCGGCAATCAATACCTCGCCGGCAACGGATCTCCGATTGTCCGGCTGTTGATGGTAACAGCGACCGTCGCGGCAGCTTGGGGCGTACCGACCGGTCTGATCGGGGTGGCGATGCGGACCCTCACGGTCTCCAACCGAGCGGTCCGTTATATCGCTGCGGCTTCGTTTTGGATTTACCTCGTCCATCATCCGTTGATGGGGCTGCTGCATACCGATTTGAAGGTCCTCCTGCCGACAGCGTCCCCGTTGCTAAAGGTCACGCTCGCCTTTTCCGTGACTCTCTTGCTGGGGTTGGCGACTTTTGAAGTGGCTGTTCGACGAACGGCATTGGGCCGGTTGCTGGGAGTACGGCAACCTCGGACTGGAACCCCTTGGCCCGACGCCTCGACCGAAGCAAACGCTGCGGAAGAAAGTGTGGAATCGCGGGAGACGGCTCGCACGGGCACGATTCCGCTGCGTCGCGCGGCTTGATCGCTCCCGCGGCACAAACGTGACCTATGCTTCGGGCATCTACGTTTGTCATTGCGGGGGGAGCCAGATGATCGTCGTCGAAGCACTCGAAAAAATCTACAGCGACACGCTGGCGGTCGATCGTCTGTCGTTTTCGCTGGAAGCGGGTCAGATCTGCGGGTTAGTCGGAAAAAACGGAGCTGGCAAAACGACGACGATGCGTTCGTTGGCTGGCCTGGTCGACCCGTCCGGCGGGCGACTGCAGGTTGCCGGCCACGATGTAGCGCAGGAGCCTCTCGAAGTCCGCCGGAAGCTGGCGTACGTTCCCGATGATCCGCCTTTGTTCGACGATTTATCGGTCGGTCAGCATATCGACTTAATCGGCGGCATCTATCAAGTCCCTCAGTTCCGGCAGCGCGGCGAGGCATTGCTTGGCGAGTTCGATTTGTTGGACAAACAAGCCGTTGCAGCGCGAGCCCTCTCGCGGGGGATGCGGCAAAAGCTGGCCGTCTGCTGTGCCTATCTTTATCAGCCTACGGTGATTCTGCTCGACGAGCCTTTGACGGGGCTCGACCCGCCGGGAATTCGGACGCTGCTGAAATCGGTCCGCGAGCGTGCGGCTGCGGGAGCGACCATCATCATCAGCAGCCACCTGCTGGCGATGATCGAAGATGTCTGCACGCACCTGCTGGTGATGCACGAGGGGCGCAGCCAATTCTTTGGTCCCACTGCGCAGTTTCGCCAGCAAGCCGACCAGATACAAACCTTGGAAGAGGCGTTCTTTGCTTCGACGTTGGACGCCGCCGTGGTCGAAGGGATTGCATGAGCGCTCCGGTGGCAGTGTTGGTTCGTCTGATTCTGCGGCAATATGGGGCTCGGCTGCGCCGCACCGGTCAACGGTTGCGATCGCCAAAGCGGCTGCTGCCGACGATCTTGGTGTTGATCCCTGCGGCGCTGTGGCTACCTTACTTTTTAGCGGCCGCCTGGATGCGTCCTCCGGCGGATCTGCAAAGCCTGCATCGTTGGCTGTCCGGTGGCTTGACGCTCTATGTCATGTTCCATCTCGTTCGGGCCGCCTGGCAAGCACCGGAAGTCGATCTTGGCATGTCACCTGCCCAGCGTTTGTGGCTGGGCTGTTCACCGCTGCCGCGTTGGACACTGGTACTCTACAAAGCCATTGTGGTGTTGGTCCCGACGTTTTTGAAAGCGACTTTGCTGTGCGTCTTGCTGGCACGCGATACACCGCAGCCGTGGCTGGCGGCGGTGGCGATCATTGCGGCTTTGCTGAGTTTAGAGCTGATCCGATTGCTGATCTTTACATTTGCGTCGGGGCTCTCCCAACGCGGCACCGCTTGGCTGCGTGTGTTGGCGACAGGCATGGCATCGGCGATCGCCGCGCAGGTGCTGTTACGAGCGAGTTTGCGCTGGCACGGGACCTGGGACCATACCGCTCCGGTGCGGTTTGTCATGCATGTTTTCGCCGCTCTGGGAGAGACCGCTGCGGACGCTTCGGTTCAGCGTCTTGCCATTATCTTCCAGCCCTTTGCCACACTGGCAACTTCCGAATCGATAGTTTTTTTTCAATGGGCATCGATGCTGTGGGCGTTGGCCATGATCGGGGGGCTCTTGGTATTGACCCTGCGGGCAGAGGGAATAGCGCGAGTAGGGCACTTGAAACGCGAGCGTCAACGGTTGGCGGACTTTCGCAGCGGTCGAACCGTCTCGCGGGCAGGTCAAGCTGACGATGCCATTATCGATCGGCGGCGGCCTCATGGCGAACGGCTCCGGCACCTGCCGTTCTGGGGCGGCATCGGGCCTCTTGCGTCGCGCCAGTTGGTGACGCTCCGCCGCTATCGAGCGATGGTGTTTGTCAGCCTGGCGATTCCCGGGGTGCTGTCATTGCTACCGATCTGGTTGGGCGGATTCGGAACCGGGACGGTGCTGGATGTGATCGGCGGGTTGACGTTTTACACGCTGTTGCTCGCGCCACCGGCACTGAAAATGGATTTCCGCCGAGATATCGAAATCCTGTTACCGCTTGCAGCCCTACCGCTGCGTCCCCTGGCGATGGTGATCGGTCAAATTGCCGTACCGGTCGCGGTCACCATTTTGTTTCAAGTCATTGTCGTCTTCATCGCGATGGCGGTGCGTCCCGTTTCGGCGCTACAGGCGGTGTTTTGGTTGACCACTTTGGCGGGCACCGCGGTGTTTGCCTTTGCGTTGGAGAACGCATTGTTTCTGGCCTTCCCACATCGTCTGAAGCAAGAAGGGATCGAAATGTTCATCCGCACGAAACTGGTTTTCATCGGCAAAGGCTGCTTATGGGCGGTTGCCACGGCAGTGCTCGTGGTGTGGGCCTTGTTCTGTGCCCGGACCTTCGACCAACCAGTTCGCTTGCCTGTTTTGGCTGGCGGGATTTTGGTGTTTGTTTGGTCGATCGCCCTATCCACGCTGGGAATCGCCGCCCGCGCTTGGCGGCGGTTTGACCTCCGTTCCGACCTGCCTGCTTAAGACGAGAATGACCCTCGGGTCGCGGTCGTCAGGCATCAAAGTAGGGCTGGCAGCCTCAAACAGGATCGGTTGCTCGCGATCTGATCTGATCTGATCTGATGTGATGTGATGTGGCATGACCGAACCAAAACTTGGCCGATGGAGAGTAAGTTTCGTATACTGAGGAGGTTCCGAAGCAACCGTTCTCCAAGAGAAAGCCGCCTCGATGAAAATGGATTTCCCCCTTCGCGTGCTGTTGTTGGTCGGGATCGCGACCGCGCCGGCAATGGCACAGCAGCAAGTGACGGTGACGACGCCGATGCAGCGGATCCAGGCCAGCTATTACGAGCAATCGGGGGTGAATTGGTCGCTTGGCGGCCCCAACTGGTTCGCCAATTCCGGTGGGGGACCGCTTGCTCCGCCGTTTGGAAGGGCCGACCCCAATAGTGGCCTGCGCGGTGGCGTGGGATTCCATTTAGGTGGCGGGGCATCGGGACGGATCGGATTTGGCTTTGCCCAAGGGAGCCACCGTTCGATCGTCGGTGCGGCTCCTTCGCTAACGGTGACCGAAGGGCAACCAGGCCATTTCTTTTCAGGCCAAGTCAGTCCCTTCGTGACCGGCTTGCGTCCGGTGGTGGGCAATTACCCGACAATCGTCGATCCGGTCGCTGCGGCGGCTCGCCAACAACAGCATGCGCAACTCTCCGCGATCGTCGAGGGTCAGGCCCAAATGCAAAACGACCATTTGCGTCGCTACTTAAAGCGAGCTGAGATCGCCGAGTCGGAAGGCAACCTGAAGATGGCGCGGGCAAATTACCGTTTGGCGATGCCATTGGCCCCGCCCCCCCTGCGCCTGCGGATCCAGCAGCAGGTGCAAGCGATGGTTGCACGGGCGAAGGCGGAACGCCACAAGTAGTCCGCCAAGCGCCACTGCTTACAAGTAGAACGGTGGGAGCTTGGGAGGCGGTTGGCCTTGGCAACGCTCATTGGCCGCTCGCACATACCAGTCGGCAACTTCGACCAGCCACTCAGGATGGGGCGTCGGGTGACTGGCACGAATCCGAGCGGCAAACTGATGCAGCGTTTCGCTAGGCCCACGCACCCAGCCCCGCTTGCGCAACTGGCGATCGATTTTGCGAAGTGGTTGCCGGTAACGATCATCCAAGCCGGTTCCCCGGGCTGTGGCGGTGAAGTATCTCCACACGCCAAACGACAGCAAGAAAGTCAGCAAGGGCAGTCGCACCCAGCGCGCCACAGCGACGAGATCGAACGGGCCGACCCAGCCGCTGGTGGCGTCCCACAATCGCGAGAGCAGCGAACGGGGGTCGATCAATGGATTGTCTCCCGCGGCCTGGCTGTTTTGGCTGGCGACGTCGAGCCGATTGAACCGTTGATCGACATACCGTCGCCCCGGCGTAGCTTCCACAATAAACCACTCGCCGCTCTCTTGATCGAAAGCTTCCACCCAAGCATGCGCGTCTTTGTTTCTCGCCAACCAGTGTTGAGTTTCGTCGTTGTATTCGGTCACGACATACCCGCTGACGTAACGGCATGGAACCTCGCCGGCACGCAAGACCGCGATCGCCGCAGAGGCAAAGTACTCGCAGTGAGCGGCATGCCGAACACGCAACAGGTAATCGATCGGATCGGCTTGCCGCGGTCGCGTGGTCGGCTTGAGCGAGTACTGAAAATTGGTATGAAAGAAACGTTGTACCGCGGCGCCACGCTGTCGCGACGTGTCTCCTGCCTGAAAAATTTGCGTCGCTATGTTGGCGGCAATCGCCTCCGATCCTTCGGGAGCCTGCAGGTAGACCTCTCGTTCGGCGGCAGACAAAGTCACCGGAGAAGGTTTCCGAGCCATGTAGGCGACGTAAGGTCGTCGTTCATTCAGCCCCCGCACGATAACGTCTTGGTAATTGGCTCGCACCGCGCTACTGCCAGCTTCAAGCAGGACGGTATCGACGGCCAAGAAGATATGATTCCCGCGACGTGGATCATTTTCAATGGTGAAAATATTAAATGACTTGGCACGCTCGGCGACGACCGTTGCCGCGGTAGGAGAGGCGGTATTCCGATCGTTCGACATCTTCCCAAATGGACGAAGTTGCAGCAGTGGCTTGCCGCGAACCGAAAAAGGAACCAGAGCGGGATCGACTCGCGGCAAGACACGCAGTGCCTGTCCCTCCGTTCCGGTTGGCAAAGCGGTCGAGAACCATTCTCCTTCGCTGTAGGTATCAAAAACTCGGCTCCGCAGGTAGCCCGCCGGACGATCGGCAACGACCCGCAGCGCGATCGATCGGGGCAACAGGTTCAATTGATCGGAGATGCTATTGAGCGTTGCGCGTGAGACATACTTCGGTTGGCTACGGCCACCCAGATCGGTCTCCGCAACGGCTTGCAACAATTGCGGATCGTAGCGTGTTTCCAGCCACTCCAAGGTTCCCGCGACACTATCGGCCAGCACCGTCGTCACGACCAGCACACCGGCGAGCACCAATCCGCTCAGCAAGGCAGCTCCACCCCGGGTGCCGACCTGGCGGGGAGTCTTCGTAGCTTGGAGGTGCCGCGTGCCACTGCGGGGGGCCAAGGGACGGCCGACGACCCAATTTGCCAGCGCGAGCAGCGTTGCCGTGGCAAAACCGATCAGCACCTGCTCCGTTTCCGACAAGCCGTTTCCAGCCAAGACGGTGGCAATCATGGTGACCGCGATCATCGGCATCAGCGCCGTACGGCCACGCAGTGTCAAGGCAACGATTGCAAACTCGCCCGCGAGGACTCCGTGGGCCACCGCGTCCAGTACCAGCGACGCATCGATTGCCGCATCGCGAAAGGCGACCCGGAACGCTCCCGCCACAACCGTCCCCACCCACCACAGGAGTGTCACCCAAGGAGATGGCGAACAGGCGTGCGGGCCAGTCCCGGGCAATGGCTGTGAATCGCTTGGTCGATCTGCCAAGGACTGTTCCGAGCGCTGCTCGGAACCTGGCCATAACCCACTGCGCAGGCTGGGCAACTGACTGGTCAAGGCGAGCGTTACGATCAGCAGCACGCATTCCGTTTGGCTGCCAAAGGTGCTGCCGACAAAGAGTGCTTGTGCGGCGACGACCGCGGCCAAGATCCACCAGTCGACTCGCATCGTGCTCGTGTTTGTCATTCTGTCTGGAGGCAGGGTCATAAGGTCTTCGATGCGGGAACCGCGGCGGGCGCAACAGCCACGACTTCCAGGTGGGCAAACTGGCGGCGTAGCTCCGATGCTAAGGTTTGTCCGCCCTCGCTGGACGCCGCACTTGCCGACTGCAACAAGAATCCTCGCGATGCGTTGCCACGGCATGATTGCCAAGCGTTCAGCCAAGCCTCTTGACGACCGGGATCGATGGGACGGGCGGCAGCTAAGCGACTCAGGAAAACGTCGAGAGCCGGGTTGTTCTGGGAGGCCGTTCGTTGATGGCCAGGTGCCTGTTCAGCCAGCACCAAGCGAACCGCAATGCCGCACTCTGCGAGACGTTCTAGGATGGTGGTGGCAACTTGCAGCAAGAACTCAAATTCCTCTCGTCCCGCGAGCCGCGTAGCGCGAGCTTGGCGACTCCCTGCATAGCCGGCTCGATGCGCAAGCGTTCGGCGTTCAAAGGTATCGACCACCAGCCAAACGGCTTGCCGCGACGGTTGCTCAAATTCCCGGACGATGGGGCGTCCCAAACGGGCCCAAGAAGCAAAATCCCACCGCCGAACGGCGACCGCCGGCTGGTACTCACGGCTGCCGATGTAGTGGTAGGAGTCTCCGATTCGTCCACCGTCCAGTTGATCGACGCGTTGTTCGGCCAACCACTTTTCGACCACGATCGGCAACGCGTCGAGCCGTGCCGGCGCAACGGCGACCGTGTCTTGGCAGCGAAACGATTGCGAGGCGCGAAACATGCCCAGTGGAAAACGGCTGGTCACGCGGACGCTTGGCAGGGGACGAATGCCACGCCGTGTCCAACGGGCATCCAGTCGTGCCGTGGCACCCTCCCCGGGCGGCAGCCAGGCCAGGCTTTGCCCCGTCGAGTCAATCACGCACTTGCGAGATGAAGACTCCAACTGCGTTAGCAGCTCCAGCGTCGGCAGACGGCTGGTATTTCGCATCGTGACCGTCAGCCTGGTAACTTGCTGGACCCGGGTTAACGGGCGGCTCACAACATCGACCCGCAGTCGTGGAGCAAGCAGCCGATTGACACACCAGGCAACCAGCAGCAGTGCCAAGAATGCGGACAGAAAACCGGACAGTGGATAGCCCCAAATCACATTGCAGCATCCCAAGGCGGCAAGTCCAGCGGTGACCGCGCCGGGAGACAAACCGCGATGGACGGCTGCACGAGCACTGACCAGCAACCGCAGCGGCCAACGGACCCAAGACAGGACGACTCGCATGGTGACATCCCCGAGTGAGCCTTACGTGGGCACCGAAATGGAACCGCAGATTTCGGTCAGCAGTTCGCGGTTGGCTCGGGCATCAAGCGGTTGGCCATCTTTGGTGGTGACACGATGCGATAGGACCAGCGGAGCAAGGTATTGGACGTCGTCGGGAAGGACAAACAGGCGACGGTCGGCAAACGCGCGGGCTTGTGCGGCACGAAACAGCAACTGCGCTCCGCGCGTGCTGGCGCCTAACTCCAGTCGCGAATGATTGCGCGTCGCATGAACGATTTGAACTAAATAATCGACCACCACACGCTCCACATGGACGCTGCGAACAAACTGCTGACAACGAAGCAGTTGCGCGTGATCGATGGCGGGACGAATCGACGCCATCGGATTGCTGTTAGCCTGCTCGAGTAGCAACAGCGCCTCGCTGTCGGCGTCGGGGTAGTCCATCGAGAGCTGAAACAGAAATCGGTCGAGCTGTGACTCGGGCAACGGAAAGGTGCCGGCAAAACCGTGTGGATTTTGAGTCGCGATGACTAAAAACGGTGAGGGCAATGCGTGCCGAGTCCCCTCGATCGTGACTTGCCGTTCGGCCATCGCTTCCAACAGCGCCGACTGAGTGCGAGGCGACGCCCGATTGATCTCGTCGACCAGCAACAGGTTGGTAAAAATGGGGCCGGGGTTAAACGCGAACGATCCGTCGGCCGGCTGAAAAGTGTTAAATCCCAGGATATCCGAAGGCAACAAGTCGGGCGTGCATTGCACCCGTTGGAATTGAAGATCGACCGAGGCGGCAAAGGATTTGGCCAGTGTCGTTTTACCGACACCCGGCACGTCTTCCAGCAGCACCGACGATTCGGCCAAGACTGCCAGCAGCATCCACTCGATGACCGATTTTTTGCCGCGAATGACCGCGTTCATTCCCTTCCGCAGGGCATCCAAAGCGTTGAACAATTCGGCCGCGTCCCCAACAGGTATTTTGGGAGGCAAGGACGCAAAAGAACCTGTAGCGGGAGTAACGGTCGAGCTCATCGTGATGGACCGTAGCCTCGGCAAAAAAAAGGAAGGGATGCGGATCGTGGGATGCAATGCTCATCCACCAAACCAACAATTCTATAGCAAGCCTCATCATCGGCCGATGAATGTTGTGCCGAACTGGCGTGAACATTGTGTTAAGAAATGGAGATCAGGCGCGTCCGAGGGACGAGGGAGTAAAGGACGGGGCCCACCGTCAGCCAGCGCTGCGGAGCGTCGTTTGATCGCTACAATGCCAGCCGCTTTCGGGTCTCTCGCGGGCCCCGCATCCACTCCGCCTGACCGCGCTGGTCGTTGTTTGGGCGTTACGCTTCAGGAAGAAAAAACATGAATCATTTGGCTACCGCCATCACTGAATCCGCCAAGCTGTCGATGGGTTATGCCCAACGTTTGCTGACCGACGTTTCGGCCGATCAATTCCATCGACTCGCACCGGGAGCCAACGGACCGGTGGCATCGAATCATCCGGCGTTTGTCTACGGACATTTGAGCTTGTACGCGGCTCGGATGGTGGCCGACGTCGGGGGCGATGCCGCGGCGATTGAACCAACGCAGGCTTTTCTCGATGCGTTCAATCATGGCGTCGCCTGCGTCGATGACCCCGAGGGATCGATCTACCCACCGATGGAAGTGATTACCGAGCGTTTTTTCACCAGTTATGAAACGGCGATCACAATGGTGGCAACCATTGACGACGCCATCTACGCGGCACCCAATCCAAACGAAGCGATGCGAGAACGGTTCTCCAGCATGGCTTCGATGCATGCGTTTTACTTGGGCGGTCACATGATGATTCACATGGGACAGATCAGTGCTTGGCGGCGGATGATGGGCCTGCCGCCAGCTTGAGCATGCGACACTTGCAGACGGAAACGAGAACCGTTTGCAGCACCCGAGGTCTCGTCGCCGGCACGCGCCACGCAGAGCGCTGTGCCGGCAGGAGACTCGGCGATCACGAAGTCACGATCACCACGTCGTTAGTGCACGCGTTGGCCGGGCTGTGCCCCTTCATCGACACCCAGCAAAAAGACTTCGGCCTTGCCCGGGCCTGCCGCGGTGACCATGCCTTCGCTCAAGCCAAACCGCATTTTGCGAGGCTTGAGGTTGGCGACCATCACCACCAGGCGGCCGACGAGTTGTTCGGGATCGTAAGCCGCTTTGATGCCCGCGAAGACCTGACGGGTTTCGCTGCCGCCAAGACTGAGGGTTAACTGCAGCAACTTATCGGCTTCGGCAACATGCTCGGCCGCGACGATCCGGGCGACGCGGAGGTCGACTTTGGCGAAGTCGTCGATGGTGATTTCTTCGGCCAGCGGTTCGTCCTTTAGTGGTTGCTCGCTATCGTTGAACGCGTTGGCTGGGATTTCGGCCGGTGTCTCGCCGGGCTTTTCTTCCTTGCTGTCGTCGATCATCTTCTTCAAGTCCTCGAGTTGCACACGTTTGAGCATGTGTTTGAAAGGGGCGACAGGCGTACCGACCAGCGGCGTTTGGCTTTGTTGCCATGACGTGATCGGATCACCCAATAATTCTCCGCACTGTTCCGCAAGTCGCGGCAGTACCGGAGCCAAGTAGATTGCGAGTTGTCGGAACAGATTCAGTGCAACCGTGCAGACGTCACGCAGCTCGTCTTGTCGCGCGTCGTCTTTTTTCATCTCCCATGGTTTTGCATGTTCGACGAAAGGGTTGGCTCGATCGGCCAGTTCCATAATGCGGCGCATCGCCCGCGCGAAATCACCCGCCTCATAGGCTGCCGCAATGTCCTCCCCCGCCGCGGCGGCTTGAGCAAACAAGCCACCATCGTCGGGATAGGCGGGCGACAATCCCAATTTGCCGGCAAACTTGGCGGTGCGACTGGCCAGATTGACGACCTTGCCGACCAGGTCGCTGTTGACCTTGTCGGCGAACTCTTCCAGCCCCAAATCGATATCTTCGACACGCGGGGTGAGCTTCGTGGCATAGAAGTACCGCAAGTATGCCGGGTCGTGGTGCTGTAAAAAAGTCTCGGCCGTAACCAGCGTGCCGACCGATTTGGCCATCTTCTCGCCGCCCACGGTCAGGAAGCCGTGGATGTGGACTTTGGTGGGCAATTCGTAGCCGGCCGTCTTCAGCATGCCGGGCCAAAACAGCGTATGAAAGTAAGTGATGTCCTTGCCGATGAAGTGATGGATCTCGGTCTCGGGCGACTTCCACCAATCGTCTAGCGACTCGCCCTGTTGGTCGCACCACTGCTGCGTGCTGGCGATGTAGCCGATCGGCGCGTCGAACCAGACGTACCAGTAGTTGCCCGGTGCGTCGGGAATCTCGAAACCGAAATAGGGACTCGGACGAGAAATATCCCAGTCGCGCAGTTCGTCTTTGAGAAAGTGCCCGCTCAGATAGTTCGCCGTTTCGGTTTGCAACGCACCACTGTTGGCAACCCATTCGCTTAAGAAGCCGCGTAGTTTTTCTAGTTCGACAAACAGGTGTTGCGACGAACGCAGTTCCGGAGTGGCACCGCTGAGCGTGCTGGTTGGATCGACCAGATCGGTCGGGCTGTAGGTGCTGCCGCATTTGCTGCAGTTGTCGCCCGGCTGATTGGTCGCGCCGCAATTCGGACAGGTCCCGCGGACAAAGCGATCCGCCAAGAACGTCTGAGCTTCGGGATCAAACAATTGATCGACCATTCGCTCGACCACCAGATCCGCATCCCGCAGTGACTGCCAAATCTGGCCGCATAGGACTCGGTTTTCGTCGCTGTTGGTGCTGCCGTAGTTGTCGAACTGGATGTCAAATCCATGGAAGTCACGTTGGTGAGCCGCTTGCATCGAGGCGATCAGCGCTTCCTCGCTGCGTCCTTCCTGGCGAGCGCGGATCATGATCGCCGTGCCATGCGTGTCGTCCGCACAAACATAGACGCAGCGGTTACCGACCAGTTTTTGAAAGCGAACCCAAATGTCGGTTTGGATGTATTCGACCAAGTGCCCAATGTGGATTGGGCCATTGGCGTAGGGCAAAGCGCTGGTGACGAGGAGGCGACGAGGGCTCATGCGGGGGCAACTTCCGTGACCGAACGCTGAAACGATGAACGCGTGCTAAGGAGGACGCGGCTGCGGGGGCGGGGTTCGGAAAGCCACCCCGACGAACCATCAAACGAGCTGAAATTGTAGACATCCCGAGCAAAACCGGAACGACAGGCAGACTTGAGGAAATCCGTCGTAAAAACCAGAAAATATCGATCGACCTAAGTCCCTAGCCACATAAAGGGTTAGCGTTTTTAGCTTGGCTTGCAAGGCCTGCAAAAGCGGGCCTCGGGTCCGACTTGGTCTTGGCACAGACAGCCCACTGCGACGACTATCCAGCTCGCGCGACCGTCCGCCAATACAAACCGAATCCGAATCCAGGGAGGGATTTGAACGTGGTCCAAGCAACGCTCTTTTTGATGATGACTGCCGTGACGGCCGCTCCTGGCGATGCGGTTCTGCTGGAATTCTCTTCGGCCAATTGCCCCCCCTGTCGGTCGATGCAGCCGGTCATCGCCCAACTGGAGCAAGCCGGCGTGCCGGTGCGCCACGTCGATGTCAACCAAGAACGCGATCTGGCAATTCGATACAACGTTCGCAGCACGCCGACCTACGTGGTGTTGGCTGGCGGCCGCGAGAAAACGCGACTGGTGGGTGCTCAAAGCCTGCAGACCATGCAGCAGACGCTTCGCAATGCAAGCCGCGCCGAACTGACGCCCACGCGCTCCGTGCAGCCGCCATCGGCGTCGTTGCCCGAGACACGCATGGCCTCGGTTCAAGGCGGCTCCGAAGCGATGCCTTCCCTGACGTTGGCCGACGGGATCGCCCGCGCCGAAGCGGCCACCGTGCGCCTGCGGGTACACGATGACCACGGGTTTGGAATCGGGACCGGCACGATCATCGATACCCACGGCGACGAAGCGTTGGTGCTGACCTGTGGCCACCTGTTTCGCGACACCGAGGGCAAGGGGAAAATTGAAGTCGAAATTTTTTACGCGGGTGAAATCCAAACGGTGCTCGGCCAAGTGGTCGATTACGACGCCGGCGACCGAGACATCGGATTGGTCGTGATCAAGCCAGGCGTGACCTTGCAGCCGGTCGAAGTCCTGCCCCAGGGAGAGACGGTCCGTACCGGCCAAACGGTGTTCAGCTTTGGCTGTGACCGAGGCGACGATCCCAGTCGGCGTGATTCACGCGTCACCGGAGTCGACAAGTACAACCAACAGATCGGCGCTTCGAATATCGAAATCGCCGGCGCGCCGATCGATGGCCGCAGTGGTGGTGGCCTGTTCGATGATCGCGGTCGCTTGCTTGCGGTTTGCAACGCCGCCGATCACAAAGGCGATGTGGGGATCTACACAGGTCCGCGATCGATCTACTGGCAGCTTGACCGAGTCGATCTGGCAAAACTTTATCAATCCGGGGGTGCGGGATCGTCTCCAGCCGTCCAGCCCGCGCCAATGGCTCCCGCGCCCGTTCGGCTGGCCGGTTTGGAACGCGATGTCACGGCCGCGCCGACTCCAGCGACTGGCTCCAATCCCAGTTCGCGACAGGTGATCGTGATCGTTCGCGAAGGGGGCGAGAATCGCATGCTGACTTTCGACACGCCGCCGGCGGAGCTAGAACAGTTGTTGCAAAACTATCCTCAGTAGGCTGGTCGCCGGGAACGTTGCCGTCGCCACTGACCAACGGCGATGGCTAACAAGCCAACGCAGGCAACATGGCGAACCGGTCCCGTTTCAAACACGATCGTCGACATCGCGACGATGAACAACAGAAAGCCGTCGACCGTGATCGCCAGCCAACGCGGTTGGCGCGCGTCGGGCTCGCGAAGGCGAAATCGCCAAACCACATCGACGAGATAGACGAGCACAAACACGAAGTTGAAGTACAGGCCGCCGGCGAACGACAGCCCGACCACCGCTTCGGTTTGCTCCGCCGTGTGCTGCAGCGCCGCGGCATGAGACCACCGGTGAAAGATGCCGTAAGCCAGCACGATGTGAACCAGCATCAGCAGGGCACCGGCCGCATATAGCCACCGTTCGGCCACAGCCTGTGACCTGCTGCGAAAGCCAACACGGCATAGCCAAGCGATGAGAAAAGCCAACAGCGCAAGGTCGGCGGAAAGACGCACTGGGTCCATGGGCGGTTGCCTGTTTGGCGAAGACTTTGACGAACCCTCTACCGTGACGCTGGTCGCGGCCCTAGCGTTTGCTGGTCGCGGCCCTAGCGTTTGCTGGTCGCCAGCGCCAGTTCGATGTCACCGAGTGGCAATTGCAACTGCCCCGCGATATCGACGACGCTAAAGCCACGTTCATATAAATCTTCGGCCGCTTCTAGTTGCTCGGGGGCCAACGGGGGCTCCGGAAGCTGCACGCTGCGTTCGGCGTGCTGCAAGCTTTCCAGCCGTTCAATACGCTGGTCGACTTGATTGAGTAGCGACTGCACCACACAGATTTTCGTTTCCAGCTCGGCCTTCAGTTCCCGCTGCAGTTCAAACATCGCGACCTGCCAGCGCTGCGTTTCGACCGGTGCGTCGGCCAGCGGCAGGCTGCTGGTTTTCTGTTTCCCCATCTGCTTGACCGCATGTTGGTAATCGCGATCATCCTGCCGTGACTTTTTCTTCGCCTTCATCTGCCGACGCACAAACGTCCAGCCTAGCAAAACGATGCCAGTCAGCATCATCAGTTGTGGCGTCTGGTTGGAAAAGTCAAGCATGCCGGATCTTCAAGAATCGCCGCTACTTGCCGAACCGGGAAGCGGGCGAGGACGATACGAACGGTTCTCTATCGCTGATCTCGGTCCGCCGCCTGGTCGAGCTTGAGGATCTGCCAAAGCGTAGGGGTTGTGCCGCTCCCACCGATTACTGCGTCGGCTCCGGTGCAACCGGCTGGTCCGGCAGTTCCTTCAGTAGTTTCAGCAGCCCGCTGTCGGTGGTCAGGATCAATCGGCTGTCCTTGTTGAGCGACTTCTCGTAGGCTTCGAGCGTCCGCACAAAGGTGAAGAACTCGCCCACCGTGTTGATCGCATCGGCGTAGCGAGTAATGACTTTAGCGTCCGCGGCCCCACGTGTTTCGCTGGCCTTCTGTTGGCCTTCGCCTTCGATGCGTTCGACTTCCGCCTTGGCCTCGTTGATGATCGCCTGCTTCAGACGTTCTCCTTCGTTGACATTCCGCGCCGAGATGGCTTCGCGTTCGGCGATCCAGCGGTCAAATGTTTTGATGCGAACGCTTTCGACAAAGTCGATTTGGCTGATCCCGATATCGATCAATTCGATGCCTCGGCCGCCGGCGTCCGAGCCCGCCTGTTGTGACAGCCTGGCTTGAGCGGTCGCTTTGATCTCCGCGATCAAGTGAGGGCGTCCGAATTGGATTTCGATCTTGGTCGCATCTTCCACAGGCAAGGCCACTTCGAGAGCGGGCGAGTCGGCAGCGACGGCCACCTTGTAGTCCGATGAAGTGGGGATCGGGCGGTCGGTGCTACGCACCAATTCCGCCAAATCATACTGGCTGATGACGTCACGAATCGCACTTCGCGTGATCTGCCGCACCCGTTGTTCAGCGACCTCTTCGGTACGCAGTCGCTGCACAAAACTGGTCGGATCGTTGATCCGCCAGACCGCCCAAGGAATCAGTTCAATTTTCTTGTCGTCCTTGGTCGGCAAGTCGGGCACCGTTTCCAGATCGTTGCCCCAGAACTGAAGCGTCTTGGGCAGGCGCCGCACGGTTTCGACAAAGGGCACCTTAAAGTGAACGCCCGGTTCGACGTACTCACGGACCGGTTTGCCGAATCGCAGCACCACGGCCAGTTCCCGTTCGTCGATCACGAACACCCAGAAAGGCAAGACGACCAGCAAGATTGCCAGTGCGGCAAGCGAGCGAATAACGTTTCGTTGATTAAAAAATTGCATCGTGAATTGACTGGAAAGAAGATGAAGGGAATGGAGGCCGGCGAGTATCGCAGCGTCGGCTTTGGAGAGTCACGGGATGGCCGGCGGTTATGGCGACTCGTTCAAGTTCAGCAGGGGCAAAAAGCCCTTCATGTCATTGTCGAGAATCGTTTTCGGACCGCTGTTCTCCAGCACCTTTTCCATCGTTTCGAGATACATCCTTTGACGCGTTACTTCGGGCGCCAGCTTGTAGCTTTCGTACTTGGCCAGCAGGGCGTTGACCTCGCCCTCGGCTTCGGCCAGCCGGCGCGCCGAGTAGCCTTCGGCTTCGCGAATCAAACGGTCGCTTTGAGCTTCCGCGGCCGGGATCAGTTCGTTGCGACTCCGTCTCGCCTCGTAGACCAATTGATCACGATGCTGGATCGAAGCGTTAACTTCGTCAAAAGCCGGTTTGACACGTTCGGGAGGAATCACGCGCTGCATCTGAATCTGCGTTACGGTGACACCTGAATTGAGTCGCTCCAGTTGCGCCACCATGTCCTCGATCGCCGCCTTCCGGACATCTTCGCGTTTGCCCGTTAGGACTTCCTCTGCCGAGAAGTCGCCGACTGCTTGATGCATGGTGCTGCGAGCGAGGCCGCGGATCGTCTGTTCGAGCGTTTCGAAGTTGCCGAAATGGATGACGAAATCCTTTGGATTCGAGATCCGCCACATGACGTTCCACTCCACGACGGCGGCATACAGGTCGGCGGTCAGGATCAGGCTCTCCTCCTGTTGTCCCGAGCGACGCGAACGCAGCCGGCTATCGGGCTCATTTTCTTCGCCGACCCCCCAGGGCAAGCGCAGACTTTTCTCGTCGGTATCCAGCACGACCGCCTCATCGATCCAGGGCAGCTTGAGATGCAGGCCGGGCCCGACCGTTTGGCTGTATTTCCCCCAACGGAGAACGACCGCTTCCTGATATTCGCGGACCTTGTAGATTCCGCTGACCAAGACATAAACCACCAACACGGCCGCCAAAATCGCCGTGCCGATCGAGATGGCTTGGCCGAGATTGATTTGAGGTGCGTTTTGGGGACGTTGAAAGCTTCCGGACATAAAACTGGTTCTAGTGGTAGAGAAAAAGGGATGACTTCGTCAGCGAACTTTAGCTTGCAAAAAAAAGGCGTGGGCCTAAAAAGCACTGGCAGAGCCAGTCTGCCAGACAAACTGAAAGGCTGGCAAGCTAGGATGCAGGGGGCGCAAGATCTTGCCGACCCGACTAGAAAGCAGGTTCTCTTCACGAGCGATCGGCCCGCTTTCGACGCGACTGGATCGTGTTCGGATCGTTTGCCCTGACAGCCCTGGTCTAGTGTACAGTAGCCAGCATGTAAGCCGCCCTAGCGAAGGATGGAGGGATCATCCGGCTTGGGGCAGGCGACACCGTGGCACCCAGCAGGCTCGCGACAGCGATTCTTGTTTTGGCGTTGCAAATTGTTGGCTGAGCGTTAGAATCACCAGTCAAACCAAAGAAATAGGTCTCGGTTTCTAGCGTAAGTGCTTGCTGTTTAACGAGTTAAGTTATTTGATTCGGCCCGACGGTAGCCCTGTCGGCCGCAAGGAATAGCTAGAACGTGAATGAGGGGCGTGAAAACGCTGGGGCCTAGAATTGCCAGACAGATTACCAGACAGACTATAAGCTAAGAAATTAATCCAAGAAATTTTCAGGCCGCGGCGGCATCGCTTGTTAGCGATGGAAATAGACGACTAATTAGGTTCGCTATTGGTTCGCCCGGTCCGCAAGGATTCGCTTGGTCAGTGAGCACGCTCAGTCACCTGAAGGGTTGGAAAGAACAGCAAACCAATGACAATCACGAAAGAACGTAAGCAAGAAGTCATTTCCGACTTTCGTCACGAAAGCAATGACACGGGATCGCCTGAAGTACAGATTGCGATTCTGACAGAGCGGATTAACGGTTTGACGGAGCACATGCGAACGCATCGCAAGGACTACGGTTCGCGTCGCGGTTTGCTGGGCTTGGTCAGCCGTCGACGTCGGTTGCTGGATTATGTCCGCGGCAAGGACCCCCAGCGTTATCTGGATATCATCGGTCGCTTAGGTATCCGCAAGTAGTTGGTCGTGGGTGGCGCGGTTGGAGCCCCGGCGGCTCCAACCTTTGGAGCCGCACATCAGGCGCCCACTGGAACCGGGTGGCGTGAGGTTTACGGACTGCATTTGCGGTCGGACCGGTCGCCCTCTCTCTGATCGGTGAATGTTGTTCCGCGACAAGTGTGCGTTGGCAGTGCCTTGGCACTCGCCGTCGCAGCACTCTCTTCCGCCGGAAAATGGACCGCTCGGCTGTCGTTGGTATAACGACCTCTCTCTGCCAAGCATTCGAGTGCCGTTCAAGCGTTAGCTTTTTGTATTTGTAGGATTGAAGGAAAAGAATAGTGAAAAATCGAGTTGAAAAGAAAATCGGCCGACACACCCTGTCGTTCGAGAGTGGCCAGTTGGCCAAGCAGGCCGAAGCCGCCGTGTTGGTGCAGTACGGCGACACCGTGGTACTGAGTGCCGTCGCCAGTGGGCCTGCGCGTCCAGGCCTCGACTTCTTCCCATTGATGTGTGATTACCGCGAGCGTTTCGCGGCGGCCGGCAAATTCCCCGGCGGATTCCTGAAGCGGGAAGGTCGCCCCACGACCAAAGAAACGCTCAGCAGTCGCTTGATTGACCGGCCCATTCGGCCGCTGTGGCCCGAAGGCTTCAAAGACGAAGTTCAGATCCAAAACTTCGTCTTGTCCAGCGACATGCAAAACGATGGCGACGTCCTGGCAATGAATGGTGCCTCGACCGCATGTCACATCAGTTCACTCCCCTTCCTGGGCCCTCTCGCCAGCGTTCGCGTTGGCAAGGTTGATGGCGAACTGGTCGCTTTCCCGTCGGTAGACGATCTGGAGGAAAGCGAGTTGGACATGATTGTCAGCGGCAACCGCGAAGCGGTTGCCATGATTGAGGGCTTTGCCCAAGAGATGCCCGAAGATGAAATGATGGAAGCGATTCAGTTCGCTCATTCGGTGATTCAAGAGATCATCGATCTGCAGGAAGAGTTCTACAAGAAGGTCAATCCAACCAAGGTGGAATACACGCCACCGGCCGATGACGGGCTGTTCCAGCGGTTGAATGATGCTTATTACGACGAGTTCCGTGCTGTGAAGCAAACGCCTGGCAAGCAAGATCGTGCCGATGCGGTGCGTGCGCTGCGAGACCGGGCAATGGCGGAAGTCATTCCCGATGCGGACGCCGAGGGTGCGATCGCTCCTTCACGCTTCAAGTCGGTTTGGCACGACTTGGAAGAGAAGATTGTCTGCGACCTGATCATCGCCGGCACTCGCCCGGACGGACGCGATCGGACCTCGCTGCGTCCGATTCACTGTGAAACCGACCTGCTGCCAAAGGTTCACGGCTCGGCCCTGTTCCAACGCGGTGAGACGCAGGCGCTGGTGACGATCACATTGGGCACCGCACGCGATGAACAACGGGTCGATGGGCTGCAGGATGAATTCAGCAAAAAGTTCATGCTCGATTACAACTTCCCTTCGTTTTCGGTCGGTGAATGCCGTCCGATCCGCGGGCCGGGACGCCGTGAAATCGGCCACGGCATGTTGGCCGAACGAAGCATTGCACCGGTGCTGCCGGATGCGGACGAATTCCCCTACACGATTCGCGTGATCAGCGACATTCTGGAATCGAACGGTTCCAGCTCGATGGCTTCGGTCTGTGGCGCGACGCTGGGCCTGATGGCTTCCGGCGTGCCGATCAGCAACCCGGTTGCAGGGATCTCCATCGGATTGGTCAAACAGTCCGAAGACAAGTGGTGCCTGCTGACCGACATCCTCGGCGACGAAGACCACTTCGGCGATATGGACTTCAAGATCGCGGGAACCCAAAACGGGATCACCGGGATTCAGTTGGACTTGAAAGTCACCGGCGTTTCGTACGAGATCATTCGTGCGACGCTGAAGCAGTCGCGTGAAGCTCGGATCGAAATCCTACGCAAAATGCTGACGACGATTTCGCGGCCTCGCAAAGAGATCAGCCCGAACGCGCCGCGGTTGCTGCGAACGAAAATCGCTTCGGACAAAATCGGAGCCCTGATTGGACCGGGCGGCAAGAACATTCGCGGTATTCAAGAACGTACCGGGGCAGTGATCGAAGTCGACGACGACGGCACGGTCTTGATCGCCAGCAGCAACGCCGAAAGTGCTCAAGAAGCCCTTCGCAGCGTGGAAGCTTGCACCGCCACCGTTCAGATCGGCAAGATCTACGATGGCGTGGTTAGCAGTATCAAAGACTTCGGTGCCTTTGTTGAAATCCTGCCTGGCCGTGATGGACTGTGTCACATCAGCGAACTATCGAGCGGCTACATCAGTAGCATCGACAAGGTCGTGCAGGTTGGCGATTCCATGAAGGTGCTGGTCATCGATGTTGACGAGCACGATCGGGTCAAGTTGAGCCGTCGCAAGGCGATTGAAGAACTGGGCATCGAAGACGAAATGGCCTCCGCTGTCGAAGCCGATGGAGATGGCGGAGAACGTAGCGAAGGCGATGAAGACGATCGCCCGCGTCGTCCACAGCGTGGTCGTGGTCGCTCCAGTGGCGATCGTGGTCGCAGCGGCAGCGGTTCAGGCCGCAGCGGCGGCGGTGGCGGTGGCGGTGCC
>Ga0102938_10000226_pt1 | contig 39712 bp, 38 predicted proteins | sample SalPonR2_B_D2_MG_FD_84516 | JGI IMG/M metagenome (GOLD analysis project Ga0102938, IMG submission 84516) | Salt pond soil microbial communities from South San Francisco under conditions of wetland restoration - Salt Pond MetaG R2_B_D2_MG | ecosystem: Environmental > Aquatic > Marine >...
AAGATGCCGACGCCGACGCGGTGCGTGACGCACGACGACGACTCGCCAAGCAGCACCACCCGGATCGGGGCGGTGACGCCGGGCAGATGCGCAGCGTCAACGCCGCCGCTGCCGAGGCGTTGCGTTCGATCGACGCCCGCCACGCCGATCGCGACGCGTCGCCGGACGCCGCCGACGCGTCGCCGGGCCGGACGGGCCCGGATGCCACGAACGACCACGACGTCGCAGAGCCGTCGTGGTCGGGCATGGCCCACGACATGCCGTCGTTCACCGTGGAGGCGCTGCCGGCCGAGGCATTCGAGGCGTTGCTCGTCGCGGCCGCCGTGCTCGGGGAGGTGATCGACGACGATCCGCCCTATCGCCTCGAGGCGCGGTTGGACGCGCCACTGCGGTGCTGGTGCCAGGTCGACCTGGTCCCCGATGCCGGCGCCTCCACGGTGAGCCTCGCCGTGGCGCCGCTGCCGGGCCAGGAGCGCCCCGATGTGCTCACTGTGCGGGACGCGTGGATCCGGGAACTCAACGCCTTGGACTGGCGCTGATCCGGGGTGCGGCTGCCTTGGTGAGCCGGTCCCGGATGGCGTGACCGAGGCCCTCGGCGGGCGGGAGCACGGCGATGACGGTGCCGACACCGCGGGCGTCGGCGTCGCGCAGGCGGCCGTACAGCTCGTGCGCGTAGGTGACGAGATCGTCGGTGAGGTCGAGGATCTCGCTGCGGAGGCTTCCGGCCGCCAGGGCCCGGGCATCGTCGGCGTCGTCGACGAGACGCACGGCGCAACGCGGTGCGTAGTGCGAGGCGAGCATCCCGCTCGCCCGGGCCGGGCCGGTCGTCGGCGCGAGGCGTCCGGCGAGCAGCCGCTCGACGTCCTCGGTCGGGACGCCGCCGGCGCGCAGGATCTGCGGTGGGTCGGCGACGCAGTCGACGATCGTGCTCTCGACGCCGACGTCACACGGTCCGCCGTCGAGGATCACGTCGCGGGTGGGGTCGAGCAGGTGTCCGAGATCGTGCAGCACGTGATCCGCACTCGTGGGGCTCACCGAGCCGAAACGGTTCGCCGAGGGCGCCGCCAGGCCCGTCCCGGTCGCCTCGATCAGCTCGAGGGCCAGTCGGTGGGCGGGCGCCCGGAGCCCGACCGTGTCGAGACCGCCCGTCACCACGTCGAGCACAGCCGTCGAGCGGGGCAGCACGACGGTCAGCGGCCCCGGCCAGGCGGTGTCGATCAGGACGGCGGCGGCCGCGGGAACGGCGCGGGCCCAGCGGCCGACGTCGGCTGCCGATCCGACGTGCAGGATCAGCGGGTGGCCGGCCGGGCGGCCCTTCACCTCGAAGATGCGCGCCACGGCCGACGCGTCGGTGGCGTCGGCAGCGAGGCCGTAGACGGTCTCGGTGGGCATCGCCACGAGGCCTCCGTTGCGGATCGCCGTCGCGGCCCGGCCGACGTCGTCGGTGATCAGCTCGTGGCCCACCGGATCACCCGGTCACGGCAGCCGTCGACATCCGCCATCCCCGTCAGCCGATCGCGTCGAGGAACTCGAGCGCTGCGTCGAAGAATCCGAACGCGTCGGTGGTGGCGAAGTGGTCGACATTGCGCAGCGTCGTGCACCGGCCGTCCGGGAATGCCGCGGCGAGGTCGTCGCCGGGGTGCACGAAGTCGCGGTCGCCCACCACCACGAGGACCGGGCACGTCACGGCTCGGAGATCGTCGGGGATGACCTCACCGGCGGGGGTGCGCCGCATGCAGGCGGTGAGAGCGGCCAGGTCGTTGCCGGGTTGGGTGGCGTACTGGGCGAAGAGGCGGACGGTCGTGTCCAGTTCTGCGGGGTCGCCGCCGGCGGCCACCGTGTCGAGACCGGCCACGATTGCGTCGGTTCCGCTGCGATCGTCCGAGCCGGGAATCACGTTCGAGCCGATCCCGGCGAGGACGAGCCGGTTGATGCGCTGCGGGTGGGCGACGGCGAGCCGCAACAGGGTGATCGCACCGAGCGAGAACCCGACGGCGTCGACCGGCTCGTCGGGCAGTGCGTCGAGCACGCGGGTGGTGAGGTCGGCGTAGGCCTCGGGATCGTGTGGCTTCGGAGCGGTGCCGTGGCCGAGGAGATCGACGCCGATGACCTTCCGGCCGGCGTCCTCCAACAGCGCAGCGAAGCCGTTGCGCTGCCAGGTGGACGCGAAGGATCCGCCCCAGCCGTGCACGAGGACGGCCTGATCCGCTGACGGTGCATCGGGTGTCATGGAGGACACAGGCTAGGCCGTAGCCTGGGCTCGCTTTTCAAAGGACCCGACATGCACCTGCTCCACCCCGATCCCGGTTTCGATCTCACCTACAGCGACGTCTTCATGGTGCCGAGCCTCTCCGACGTGCCGTCGCGCATGGACGTCGACCTCGCCACGCCCGACGGTGTGGGCACCACCATTCCGCTCGTGGTGGCGAACATGACGGCCGTCGCCGGGCGGCGCATGGCCGAAACGGTCGCCCGCCGCGGTGGGCTCGCCATCTTGCCCCAGGACATCCCCGTCGACGTGGTGGCGCGGGTGATCGACTACGTCAAGGGCTGTCACACGGTGTTCGAGACGCCGATCACGCTGGGCTCCGACGCCACGATCGGCGACGCACTCTCGCTGATCCACAAGCGGGCGCACGGGGCGGTCGTGGTCGTCGACGACGGAGTTCCGGTCGGGGTGTTCACCGAACGCGACGGCGAGGGCTTCGACCGGTTCACCCAACTCGGCAACGTCATGAGCTCGTCACTGCACATCCTGCACCCCGACATCGACCCCGCCCATGCGTTCGAGCACCTGGGTGAACATCGCCTGCGGGTCGCCCCCGTGGTGGACGACTCGGGCGACCTGCTCGGTGTGATCACCCGGGAAGGGGCGCTGCGGTCCACGATCTACCGGCCGGCCGTCGACGCCGAGGGCCGGCTCATGGTGGGCGTGGCCGTCGGCATCAACGGTGAGCCGGCCGCCCGGGCCACGGAACTGGCGGCCCACGGCGCGGACGTGCTGGTGATCGACACCGCCCACGGACACCAGACCCGGACCCTGCGCGCCGTCGAGGAGGTGCGGCGGGCGTTGCCCGAGGCGACGATCGTGGCCGGCAACGTCGTCACCGTCGACGGCACCCGCCAGTTGGTGGAGGCCGGCGCCGACATCGTGAAGGTCGGCGTGGGGCCCGGTGCGATGTGCACCACGCGCATGATGACGGGCGTCGGCCGGCCGCAGTTCTCCGCCGTCCTCGAGTGTGCCGGTGAGGCGAGGCGGCTCGGACGGCACGTGTGGGCCGACGGCGGTGTCCGGTTCCCCCGTGACGTGGCGCTGGCGCTCGCCGCCGGCGGCTCGAGTGTGATGTTCGGATCCTGGTTGGCCGGCACCTACGAATCGGCGGCCGACACGCTGCGCGATCCCGAGGGGCGGCTCTACAAGGAGAGCTTCGGAATGGCGTCGAACCGCGCCGTGAAGAACCGCACCCGGGGCGACCACGGTTTCGAGCGAGCCCGCAAGGAACTGTTCGAGGAGGGGATCAGCACGTCGCGGATGTACCTCGATCCCGAGCGGCCGAGTGTGGAGGACATCATCGACCAGATCGTGGCCGGCCTGCGTTCGGCCTGCACCTATGCGGGCGCCGGCTCGATCCGCGAGTTCCAGGAACGCGCCGTCGTCGGTGTCCAGAGCACCGCCGGCTACGACGAGGGCCGTCCGCTCGGGGTGTCGTGGTGACCGGCACGGTCGTCGCGATCGACGGCCCGGCGGGCGCGGGCAAGAGCACGGTCGGGCGCGCCGTGGCCGACCGGCTCGATCTCGACTACCTCGACACGGGTGCGATGTACCGGGCGGTGACGTTCGCGGCGCTGCGTCGAGGTGTCGACCCCATGGACGAGCAGACCGTGGCCACGCTGTCGGCGGCCGTGGACCTGCGCATCGAGGGTCGCAGCGTGTTCGTCGACGGGGTCGACGCGACCATCGAGATCCGGGGCCGGGAGGTGACATCGGCGGTGAGTGCGGTGGCCGCCAACCCCGCCGTGCGCGCCGAACTGGTCCGTCGCCAGCGCGCCTGGGTGGCCGAGCGCGGAGGAGGCGTGGTGGAGGGTCGCGACATCGGGTCCGTCGTGTTCCCGGATGCGACGCTGAAGCTCTACATCACGGCGTCACCGCGGGTACGCGCCGAGCGTCGAGTCGCCGAGATCGGGGGCGACGTCGACGAGGTCGAGCGTTCGATCATCGACCGCGACCGCAAGGACTCCACGCGCGCGGACAGCCCGCTGACCGAAGCGACGGGTGCCGTCGTGGTCGACACGAGCGACCTGCCGATCGACGCCGTCGTCGAGCAGGTCCTGGAGTTGATGCCGGCGTGAAGGCGCCGACGTCGGGAGCCGGTAGCGGCAGGCCGCGGACGTTCCTCGCCGACGACTCGCTGCCCAGCCGGATCGTCTACAGCCTGTTCCGCAGCATCGTGTGCTGGTTCACGCAGGCGCTCACGCGCATGACGATCGACGGTCGCGAGCATCTGCCGACGAGCGGCGCCTACGTGCTGGCGCCCGTGCACCGCAGCTACATCGACACGCCCATCACCGCCTGCGTCACCCGTCGCCGCATCCGGTTCATGGGCAAGGCCGAGATGTGGAAGTACCCGATGTTCGGTTGGCTGTTCTCGGCTCTCGGAGCTTTCCCGGTGAACCGGGGGACCGCCGACCGGGAGGCCCTGTTCCGGTGCATCACGGTGCTCGGCCACGGTGAACCGCTGGTGCTGTTCCCCGAGGGCGAGCGCAAGGACGGACCGCTCGTGCAGCCGCTGTTCGACGGCGCCGCCTACGTGGCCGCCCGCGCCGGCGTGCCGATCGTGCCGATCGGCATCGGCGGCTCGGCACGGGTGTTGCCGCGGCACGCCAGGATGCTGCGTCCGAAGAAGGTGCACGTGGTGATCGGGGAGCCGATCGTGGCCGAGGTGGGCGCCACCGGCCGGTCGTCCCGCAAGGCCGTCACGGCCGTGACCGAACAGTTGGCCACCGAACTGCAGCGCCTGTTCGATCTGGCCCAGGCACGCGTCGGCTGACCGGACAGGCGAGCGTCAGGCTCCGGCGAGGAAGGCGGCCGCCGCAGCGACGAGGTGCACGGGATCGTCGGTGCCGCACAACTCGCGCGCGGAGTGCATGGACAGTTGTGGGACACCGACGTCGGCCGTCGGGATCCCGAGGCGTGTGGACGTGATGGGTCCGATCGTGGAGCCACACGGCATGTTGTTGCGGGACACGAACACCTGCCAGGGCACGTCCGCGGCCTCGCAGGCGCGCTGGAACGCCGCCGCCGTGGTGCCGGACGTGGCGTACCGCTGGTTGGAGTTGACCTTCAGTGCCGGACCGCCGTTCACCGCCGGACGATGGCCCGGTTCGTGGCGTTCGGGGTAGTTGGGATGGACGGCGTGCGCGTTGTCGGCCGACACGCACGCCGAGGCCACGAGTGCCCGGTGCAGGTCGTCGTCGGTGCCGCCCCGAGCGGCGACCAGGCGCTCGAGCACCGCCTGGAGGAACGGCCCGGCGGCGCCGGTGGCACTGGAGGACCCGACCTCCTCGTGGTCGTTGAGGACGATCACGGCCACGTGGTCGGACGGTTCTGCGTCGAGCAGCGCCCGGGTCGCGGCCCAGCACGACAGCAGGTTGTCGAGCCGACCGGACGCCAGCAGCGACTGGTCGGCGCCGAGGACGGCAGCACCCTGCACGTCGTAGAGGCACAGTTCCCACCAGGACGGAGGCGTGTCGAGGTCGGCCTGACCGGCGAGCCAGAGAGCGAACTCGCCGGGGGTGGGCGTGCCCAGACCCCACACCGGCGTGAGATGCTGCTGGGGGTCGAGCGTGAGACCGTTGCTGTTCACGTCGCGGTCGAGATGGACGGCCAGCTGCGGCACACGGGCGACGGGCTCGGCGACGTTCACGAGAGTGGCCGTGCCGTCACCGCCGACGAGGCGGCCCGCGATCCCGAGGTCGCGGTCGAGCCAACTGTTGTTGAGGATGCCGCCGTAGACCTCCACGCCGAGCTGGCGCCAACCGTGGCCGCCGGTGTCCGGGCGCGGCTTCAGACGCAGGCACGGAGAGTCGGTGTGCGCGCCGACCAGCCGGAACGGGGCATGGGCGGCGATCGGGCCCTCGGGCATCCGCCACGCCACCAGGGCGCCGCCGCGGACGGCGACACCGCGCGCCGGCACGTCGCTCCAGGCGTCGGCTTCGTCGAGCAGCGCGAACCCGTCGAGACGTTCCAGGGTCGACTCCACCGCGTGCCAGGGTGACGGGCTCGCGTCGAGGTAGGTGATCAGGTCGTCGAGCGCATCGGGTGTCGGCATGGTGGGCCCTTCGTCGGGTGGGGTGATGGGTCGGGGTCTCGGGGATGGCGTCGGCTCAGCCCCGCTGGAACAGCCCCATGGGGAGGCCGGTGTTGCGGAGGTGGCTGGTCTCGTTGATCGTCACGATCGACCGTTGCCCGGAGCGGGCGGCGGCGACCCGGTTGATCGAGGTGTAGTTGGGGTAGAAGAAGCCGCGTTCGCCACCGTCGCCGAGTGACAGGACGTGCGCGAGGTACCCGTTGATGACGCCGCCGTGACACACCACGGCCACCTTCTCGCCCGCGTGGGTGTCGACGATGCCCTCGACGGTGTCCAGAACCCGGGTCCGGAACTCGTGCTCGGGTTCGTCGGACGTCCAGACGCCGTCGAGCAGCTCCTGCCACCGTGGGTCGTCTGCGGCCTTCAGCTCCTCCACGGGCACGTACTCGGTGCTGTTCTGGTCCCACTCGGCGATGCCGGCAGCGGTGACCACGTCCAGCCCGAAACGGGCGGCGACGGGCGCCGCCGTCTGCTGTGCACGGAGCAACGGGCTGGCGTACACCGCATCGAGGTGCTCGGCGGCGAGGTACTCCGCCAGATGGGCGGCCTGGGCGGCTCCGTCGGCGGAGAGTTCGGGATCGGCGCGCCCGTCCGTCAGTTCCCTCCGTACCGGCAGGGCGTGACGGATCAGGAGCAGTTCCATGGCCTGATAGACAAGCAGAAATGACCGGACGAACGAAGATCGTGGCCACCATCGGTCCAGCGAGCGACCCGCCCGATGCGCTGCGGGCGATGCTCGCCGCAGGAGTCGACGTGGTCCGTCTGAACCTCAGCCACGGCTCGGTGGACGAACATCTCGAGCGGATCGAACGGATCCGCTCCATCGCCCGTGAACTGGACGCCCCCATCGCCGTGCTGGCGGATCTTCCCGGGCCGAAGATCCGCGCCGGCCACTTTCCCGAAGGGGGCGTGAACCTCACCGCCGGCAGCCTGATCCGGCTCCGGCCGGGCACGGGACAGAGCGACGGCGGGATCATCACCGTGCCCTACGACACGCTGCTCGACGATCTGCACGAGGGCAGCAAGGTGCAACTGGGCGACGGGGCGATCTCGATGCAGGTGGTGTCGATGGCCGAGACCGAGGCGATCGCCCGAGTGGAGACCGGCGGCCGGGCGAACGGCGAACCCGGGGTACACCTGTCGTCGGACACCCTGCGCCTCACCACGCCCACCGACGAGGACCTGGTGCTCGCCGAACAGGTCGCCGCAGCGGGGGTGGAGTTCATCGCCGTGTCGTTCGTGCGCCAGGCGGCGGACATCGAACAGGTCCGTGCCGTGGTGGGCGATCGTGCGCAGCTGGTGGCCAAGATCGAGACCCGCACGGCGGTTGCCAACCTGCACGGCATCATCGCCGCGGTCGACGTCGTGATGGTGGCCCGCGGCGACCTCGGCATCGACTGCCCGATCGAGGACGTCCCCCACCTGCAGAAGCGCATCATCCGACATTGCGTGGAGGCGGGCGTGCCGGTGATCACGGCCACCCAGATGCTCGAGTCGATGATCTCCGCCCCGGCGCCCACACGCGCCGAGGTCAGCGACGTCGCGAACGCCGTGTTCGACGGCACCGACGCCGTCATGCTGTCGGGTGAGACGGCGATCGGACGGGATCCGGTCGAGGTGGTGCGCACGATGGGAGCCGTCGCGGAGCGGGCCGAACGTGAGGCCGACTACCGCCAGTGGGCCAACCGGCTCGGCCGGATGCAGCGCAGCGAACGCCACACCGAGATGATCCGCCTCGACGGCGTGACCGCGGCGCTGACGCACGCGGCGTGGCAGGCGGCGATCGATGCCGAAGCGACGGCGATCCTCTGCTGCACGCGCTCGGGGCGCACGGCGCGGGCCATGGCCCGCTTCCGACCCGAGGCGCGCATGATCGGCCTGTCGCCCTACCCGGAGGTGGTGCGGGCGATGGCTCTGAGCTGGGGGGTCGAACCGTTGGAGGTCGGTACCTACTCGAGCACCGACGAGATGGTGTGGTTCGCCATCGAGCGGGCGCTGGAGGCCGGCCTGGTCGAAACCGGAGACACCGTGCTCGTGTTGGCGGGTGCCCCGTCCGGAGTGCGGCCCGGCGATCAGCGCAGTCCGGTGCCGGCCGGCATCGGCGGGTCGGCCACCGACGTCCTGCGCATTGTGCACGTCTCCTGATGCGGGGGCGATCGGGAGTCTGATGCCGGAGTTGTGGTCGGAGGCGGCCGGTCCGCCCGATGCCCCGATCGTGGTCCTCGTCCACGGTTCGATGGACCGCTCCGCCGGGCTGCTGCGACTCAGCCGTCGTCTCGACGGCGACGCCCGTGTGATCCGATACGACCGGCGGGGTTACGGCCGGTCGGTGGACATGGATCCCCGGTTCGACATGGCCACCCAGGTGGACGATCTCCGACGGGTGCTGGACCGGCACGCACCCGGCCGGCCGGTCGCACTCGCCTTCGGGCACAGCTACGGCGGCAACGTGGCCATGGCCTTCGCCGAACGGCATGCGTCGCGTGTCGGACGCGTGGTCGTCTACGAGACGCCGCTGTCGTGGCTCGACTGGTGGCCCGGCAACTCCGCGGGCGGGGCGGCACTCGGGGCGGCCGACCCGGGCGATGCTGCGGAGGCCTTCATGCGGCGGCTGGTGGGGGACCGGGTGTGGGAGCAGCTGCCGGCCGCCAGGCGCGCGGAACGCCGGGCCGAGGGGCCGGCCATGCTCGGCGAGCTCGCGGACCTGCGACGGCAGCCACCGTGGCGTGCCGAGAGGGTGACGGTGCCGGTGCTGGCGCTGCACGGCGAGCTGGCACGACCGCATCACCATCGTGCGATGCGGTATCTCGCCGACCTGGTGCCCGACGGTCGGGCGCGGGAGGTGCCCGGCGCCGGTCACGCCGGCCCGCACACCCATCCGTCCGACGTCGCCGCCTGTGTCGTGGACCACCTCACGGGCCGCGGTGGGGAGGCGGCGGGGTCAGGGGCGGCTGAGGAGAAAGCAGGTGAATGACGTGAGCACGGCGGCGCCCGACAGGGCGGCGGTGCCCTCGATGCCGTGACGACCGTAGAGCCAGCCGCCGACGATGGCTCCGGCGGCCCGGGCAACGGTGCCGACTGCGTTGGCGAGCGCCAGGGTCGTGCCTCGTGCCTCGGGCATCGCCTCGCTCACGAGCGACAGCGACGTCACGAACCCGTACTCGAAACCGAGCAACAGCACCAGCAGGCCGGCCACCCCGAGCGCCAGACGCCCGCCGGCGGCGAGCATGATCGCCAGCCCCGCAGCCAGCACGATCAGCCCGGCGAGCGTGCTGCGCAGCTTGCCGAGGCGGTCGGCGAACGTCGCGCTGCCGAGGCTCGACACGAGTTCCGTGGCGCCGAACGCCATCGCCACCGCACCGATCCCTCCGGTGGAGACTCCGAACGCGTCGTCGAGCCAACTGCCGGAGATCACGAAGACGGACAGACCCGCCATCGCCATCGTGGCGCTGCCCACGAGCGTGGCCCAGGCGCGGGGCGTCACCACCCGCAGGCCGTGTCGCAGAGTGGGCTGCGTCGTTCCCGCGGGGCGGTGCGCCGCATCGGGTGCGGGCAGCGTGAGGGCGACCGTCACCGCAGCAGCGGAGGCGGCGATGGCCAGGAAGACGAACGGCCCGCGCCAGCCGAACACGTTGATCAGCACCGCCACCAGGGGTGCGCCGAGGAGCAGACCCAGCGCCCAGGACACCTCGAACAGGCCGATCGAACGGGCCCGCCAGCGGTAGTCGACCTGATCGCTGATCCAGGCGTGTCCCGCCACCGTGAAGTTGGCGACACCCAGGATGAGGAGCACGAAGGCGATCGCGAACGTCACGATCGATCCGCCCAGGGCCACCACCGATGACACCGCCACGAGGCCCATCGCTCCGACCATCACGGCGCGTTCGTTGCCACGGTCGAGGTGGCGACCGGCGGCGATCGTCGACAGCCCGGCCAGCTCGCTCGCACCGATGACGGTGGTGAGCTGAGTGGTGGTGGCACCGAAGGCCCGCTCGAGCGTGGGCAGGAACGGCGGGATCCAACGCAACGCGGTGTTGGCGATCGACTTCGCGCCGGTCAGCCGGATCAGCGTCGGGCGGTCGACTCCCGCACGGGCGTCAGCCGTTGCCGTCACGGGGGTCCGAGATGGTGATCGTGAAGCCGAAGAACGAACAGTCGGTGTCCGTCACGGTCACGTCCGTGCCCACGCGTTCGAAGTTGCCCTGCACCTTGTCGGCGCAGTCCTGGAGGGACACGCGTTGCGTCCACACGGCGAAGGCGAGCAGCCCGAGCAGCAGCGCCACGGCGATCTTCTGGACGATCGTCTTCATGATCCAGAACGACACGCCGGCGCCGACGACCAGCACGGTGGCGAGGGCGATGGCGATGTTCTTCGCCTCGTCGAGGCTGAGTGCGATCACGTCACGACTCTAGGCGGGCACCCGCGGGCCGACCCGGTCGGCGGTCGCTACGATCGCCGGCGTGAGCGACCAGCCGATCAACCTCTCCTCCGGACTCCCGAGCACCGTGTTGCCCGCCCCCGATCCCGACCTCGCGCAGCGTCTGGCCGATGCGTTGGCCCTTCCGCTCGCCGAACGCCGGGCGGCGGTCGCCGACGTGGTGGCTTCGGCGCCGCGCTTCCTCGACGCCTGGGCGGCGCTGGGCGACCTCGGGCGCGACACGGTCGAGCGCTACGCCGCCTACCGGGTCGGCTACCACCGCGGTCTCGACGCGCTGCGGGCGAACGGTTGGCGCGGCAGCGGCTACGTACGCTGGGCCGAACCGACCAACCAGGGGTTCCTGCGCTCGCTGCGCGGCCTGGGCGACATGGCGGCCGAGATCGGCGAGAGCGACGAGGCCCAACGGTGCGAGACGTTCCTGCTCCAGCTCGACCCGTCGGGTGCGCCACGAGCCTGAGGCGGGGCGCAACGTGACCGCCGCCGGTGTGGTGCTCACCGGCGGAGCGAGCCGCCGCATGGGCCGGAACAAGGCTCTCGTCGACGTCGACGGCACCCCGCTGGCCGACCGGGTCGCCACGGCGTTGCGCCGTGGGGGTTGTGATCCGGTGGTGGCGATCGGGGGTGATCCGGACGTCCTCGCCGCTCTGACGGTGCCGGTGGTACCCGACCGCCGTCCCGGTCAGGGACCGCTCGGGGGGATCCTGGACGGGCTCGAGCTGTTCGACGTCACCGACGGCTCGGCGCTGGGCCCGCCCACCGGTTGGATGCTGGCAGTGGCGTGCGATCTCCCCGATCTCACACCCGCCGTGGTGCAGGAGTTGACGGCCGTGGGCGCGGCCACCACCCCCGGCGCGGTCGATGTCGTCGTGGCGCGCACCCATCGTCTCGAACCGGCAGTGGCGATGTGGTCGCTGGCGTCGCGCCCTGCGGTGTCGGCGATGTACCAGGGCGGTGAACGGGCGGTGCACCGCGTGATCCGTGCCCTCCGACACGTGGAGGTCGACGTGGACGCCGCGGCACTGCGCAACGTGAACACGCCCGACGATCTCGTCGCCGGACCCGATTCGCGCGACGGTCGCTCCTCGTCGCGTACGCCACTGGATAGGCTCGACGGCGTCATGAACGAAATCACGGTGCAGGACCTCGCAGCTCTGGGACCGGATGCGCGCGTCGTCGACGTCCGCGAGCCCGCCGAGTGGGCCGCCGGACACGTGGCGCACGCCGTCCACGTTCCGTTGGCAACGGTGCCCGAGCATCTCGACGCATTCGACGGCACACCCACCTACGTGATCTGCCGTTCGGGCAACCGCAGCGGTCAGGCGTGCGAGTACGTGGCCGGGCACGGCATCGACGCCGTCAACGTGGTGGGCGGCATGCTCGCCTGGGCCGACGCCGGGTACCCGATCGAGTCCGGTGATGCCGGCACGGCCGGGTCCACGGGTGGCTGACCGTCTCCGATCGGGGAGGTCCCGGTCACGATCTGCGTCGCCGACGGCAGCGGGCGCCGGAGCGGGACCCACGTCTCTCGACTACCGGTGGATCGATCGCCAGGAGGACCTCGACGAGATCGTCGAGGTGTTGGCGGGCCTGCCCCGCTACGCGCTCGACACCGAGTTCCACCGTGAGCGCACGTACTACCCCAAGCTGGCGCTGGTCCAGGTGGCGTGGCGACCCGACGGGCGCGAACAGCAGCTGGCGTTGATCGATCCGCTCGCCGTCGACGTGACGGTCTTCGACGCGGTGTTCGCGTCGGATGCGCTGTGCGTGATCCATGCTGCCCAGCAGGATCTCGACGTGCTCACCCATGCTGTCGGGGCGGTACCGAGACGGATCTTCGACACGCAGCTCGCTGCCGGCTTCGTGGGCTACGGCACACCGTCGCTGGTGGCGCTGCTGCAGGGTGAGATCGGCGTGTCGCCGCCGAAGGGCGACCGTCTCACGGACTGGTTGCGCCGCCCGCTGTCGGACGCGCAACGCCTGTACGCCGCCGTCGACGTGGAGTACCTCCTCGACGTGCACGACCGTCTCCTGGCGCAGCTCGGCGAGGCCGGTCGCATCGAGTGGGCGGACGATGCCTGCGAGGAACTGCGCACCCGGCCCGTCAGTGGATCGGCTCCGGACGACGCCTGGCTGAAGCTCAAGGACGCGCGATCGCTGCGTCCGAACGCCCGCGCGGTGGCGCAGGCCGTGGCCGCCTGGCGGGAGCGTCGGGCGATGCGCACCGACGTGCCGGTCCGGCAGGTGCTTCCCGATCTGGCGGTGCTCGGGGTGTCGCAACGTTCGCCGACGACCCTGAAGGAGTTGGCGCAGGCCCGTGGCGTCGACGAGCGGCACTCGCGCGGAGGATTGGGCGAGGAGATCCTGGAGGCCGTGCGCAGCGCCGAGCGGCGCACCGCTCCACCCAGCCCGCCGTCGGCGGACGACCTCGACCGCAACCTGCGTCCGGCCGTCACGCTGGTGTCCGCCTGGGTGGCCCAGCTCGCCCGGGACGAGCGTCTCGATCCCGCCCTGCTGGCCACCCGAGCCGACATCGTGGCCTTCCTGCGCGGTGACGACGATGCCCGGCTCGCCAGCGGTTGGCGGGTCGACCTGGTGGGCGACGGGATCCGGCGCCTGGTGGGCGGCGAGGCAGGCCTGACCTTCGACGGTGAGGGGCGTCTGCGGCTCATCGCGGTGTCCAACTGAATCCGATTCGCTCCGGTCCGCGTCATCCCTGGTGCCCGCCGGTACAATCGGACCCCAATCAATCGTCTAACTTGTGGGAGCCCTGTCGTGAAGAAGGGTCGTCATCGCCGTTTCGAAGAGGCGAGAAAACTGAAGCAGTCCGGTCCCGGTGCGTTCGACCTGGGACTGGGTGACCGCCGGCCGTCGGAGTCCGAGCAGGACGACGACGATGACGAGTACGCCGCTCTGGCCGAGAAGTACGGCGTCACCTTCGACGACGACGACGACCACGACGACTGACCGCGACGTCTGACCGCACCGCGGCGGAGGTCCGTCAGCGACGGACCGCGGGATGCGGCAGCGGAGTCCAGCCGGGGCGTTCGAGGAGTCGGGCCATCCTGTCGTACACGTGTTCGCCGACCAGTTCGACCAGATCGTCGCGTGCCGAGACGTACAGCGGCTGCGTGCCGACGAAGGCGTCGGGTTCCTCGGTGCACCACCAGCCGAACTCCTCGCCACCTTCTCCCCAGTCGCGGCGTTTCCACTCACGCACCCGCGACGTCACGTGCCCCGACTCGTCGGTGGAGTGTTCGAGCCGGATCGGCACCTGCCAGCACACCTGGGGTTTCCAGTCCATCGGACGTTCGCCGGCGTCGAGGGCCGCGATGTGCAGGGCGCAGCCGACCCCTCCCTCGAAGCCGACGCGGTTGAGGAAGATGCACGCGTCGTCGACGAGGCGCGTCACCGTGACCGGGTTCCCGTCGTCGTCGGGGTCACCCTCTGCCAGGTAGCCCGACGTGCCGTGGCCCGTGCGGTGGAACTGCCACTGTTCGGGGGTGAGGCGTTCGGCGTGGCGCCGGAGGGCGGCGACGTCGTCGTCGTCGACGAAGTGGGCGCCGTGGCTGCAGCAGCCGAGCTGGAGTTCGGGAGCGGGTTCGTCGAGGATGCCCTTGCAGCCACAGCCGTAGATGCAGGTGTAGTTCGAGCGGAGGTACGTGGCGTCGAACACCCAGGTGCGGTGCTCGTCGGGATCCTCGAAGCTGATCCACTCGTGGAGGTCGTCGGGCGGATCGGGAACCACGGAACGGGGGGAACTACTCACTCCGCCGCACGCTACCTGCGTCGATAGGCTCATCCGGAATGACCGAGTCGATGTCCGCCGACCAACTCCGCGACTCCTTCCGCGACTTCTTCGCGGCCAGGGACCACGCCGTCGTGCCGTCGGCCAGCCTCATCCCGCACGACCCGACCGTGCTGTTCAACGTGGCCGGGATGGTGCCGTTCAAGTCGTACTTCGTGGGTGACGAGCAGCCGCCGTACGCCCGCGCCGTGAGCTCGCAGAAGTGCGCCCGTGCCGGTGGCAAGCACAACGACCTCGACGACGTCGGCCGCACCAAGCGGCACCTGGTGTTCTTCGAGATGATGGGGAACTTCAGCTTCGGCGACTACTTCAAGGAGTCGGCCATCCCGTGGAGCTGGGAACTCGTCACCGGGGACCCGGCCAACGGCGGCTGGGGCTTCGACGGCGACCGGCTCTGGATCACCGTGCACGAGACCGACGACGAGGCCGAGGCCATCTGGCACGAGACCGTCGGGGTGCCGATGGAGCGCATCCAGCGGCTCGGCGACAAGGACAACTACTGGCAGATGGGCGACACGGGTCCGTGCGGGCCGTGCAGCGAGATCCACATCGACCGTGGTCCGGCGTTCGGTCCCGACGGCGGACCGCTCGGCGACCCCGCCGGCGACCGGTTCATGGAGTTCTGGAACCTGGTGTTCATGCAGTTCGACCAGGCACCGGACGGGTCGCGCACGCCACTGCCGAAGCCGTCGATCGACACCGGAGCGGGCCTCGAGCGCATCCTGGCGCTCGTGCAGGACGTCGACTCGGTGTGGGAGACCGATCTGATGCAGCCGCTGATCGAGGAGGCCTGTTCGATCACCGGCAGGTCGTATCGCGTCGGCGACTACGACGACCGCGACAGCTTCGCCATGCGGGTCCTTGCCGAGCATGCTCGTTCCGGGGCCATGCTCGTCAGCGACGGTGTGTTCCCCTCGAACGAGGCCCGCGGGTACGTGTTGCGCCGGATCATCCGACGGGCGGTGCGGTACGCCTATCTGCTCGGCACCGAGTCGTTGGTGATGCCCCGTCTCACCGACGTCGCCATCGACGTGATGGGCGCCGCCTACCCCGACGTGGTGAAGAACCGTGACTTCGTGGTCAGCGTGCTCACCAAGGAAGAGGAGCGGTTCCGCCAGACGCTCAAGCACGGTCTCGGCATCCTCGACGGCGAGCTGTCGGACTCGCCGAGCGAACTGTCGGGATCCACGGCGTTCCTGCTGCACGACACCTACGGGTTCCCGCTCGAGCTCACCCAGGAGATCACCGCGGAACGCAACGTCAGCGTCGACCTCGACGGGTTCGCGTCGGAGATGGCACGCCAGCGCGAGCGTGCCAAGGCCGCCCAGAAGGGCGCCGGTGACGGCTCCGATCTCGAGGCGTATCGCGACGTGGTCGAGCAGTTCGGCGTCACCGAGTTCCTCGGCTACACCGACGACACCACCGAGAGCCGGGTGCTCGCCGTGATCGACGTCCCGACCGGCGCCGGCGACGACGACCAGGACCATGACGACACCGGCGGGAGCGCGCCCGGCGAACGGCTCGTCGACATCTTCCTCGACCGCACGCCGTTCTACGCCGAGGCGGGCGGCCAGGTCGGCGACACCGGCGCGATCACCACCGAGACCGGCGTCGCGGAAGTGCTCGACACCACCTACGCACTGCCCAACCTGCGCCGGCACCGGGCGAGGATCGTCTCGGGGGCCGTCAGCCCGGGCCAGACGGCGACCGCCGCCATCGACGCCGAGCGGCGCGCCGCCATCCGCCGCAACCACACGGCCACGCATCTCCTCCACCACGCCCTGCGTCGAGTGCTCGGCGACCACGTCAAGCAGGCCGGCTCGATGGTGGGCCCCGACCGCCTCCGGTTCGACTTCTCCCACTACGAGGCCGTCACCGCCGAGCAGATCGCCCAGATCGAGCGGTACGCCAACAGCGAGACGCTCGCCAACACGCCCACCCGGGTCTTCGAGACCACCAAGGACGAAGCAGAGGCCCTCGGCGCCATTGCGTTCTTCGGCGACAAGTACGGCGACATCGTCCGCGTCCTCGAGGCCGGGTCGTCGATCGAACTGTGCGGTGGCACCCACGTGCGCTCCACCGGCGACATCGGCACCGTCAAGGTCGTCAGCGAGTCGTCGATCGGTTCCAACCTGCGCCGGATCGAAGCGGTCACCGGCGAGGCGAGCGTCGACCTGCTGCAGCGGGACGAACGGCTCATCGCCGAGGCCGCGCAGCTGCTCGGCACCTCCGGGGACCTGCTCGACGGAGTGCAGCGCAAGCTCGACGAGCAGCGGGCGCTGCAGGACGAGATCAAGTCGCTGCGCGCCCAGCTCGCGATCGGCCGTGCCACCGAACTGGCGGCCCTGGCGCACGACGGAGTGGTGGTGTCGCGCATCGACGGCCTCGACCCCGGCGAGCTGCGCGAACTCGCCGTGGCCGTGCGGCAGCAGCCCGACATGCGGGTCGCGGTGCTCATCGGCCAGACGCCGACCGGAGGCGTCGGGTTGGTGGCAGCGGTGCGCCCCGGTGCACCACAGCCTGCCTCGGTGTTGATCAAGGACGCGGCCAGGGCCGTCGGCGGCGGTGGAGGCGGCAAGGGTGACGTCGCCACTGCAGGAGGCAAGGATCCGAGCGGTATCCCCGAGGCACTGGAGATCGCCGCACGTGCGGTCGCCGAGTTCCTCGCCGCTCCTGCATGAGGATTCCCGGCGTGCGCGCCCTGGGCATCGATCTCGGATCCAAACGGATCGGGGTCGCGGTGAGCGACCTGTCGGGATCGGTGGCGTCGCCTCTGACCACGGTGCACCGTTCGTCGTCACGCCGCCACGACCATCGGGCGATCGCCGAGCTCGTCCGGGAGGAGGAGGCGGAGGTGGTCGTCGTCGGGCTTCCGCTGTCACTCGACGGCACCACCGGCACGGCCGCCACGGCCGCCACGACGGAGGCCGGACAGCTGGCTAGCGTGGTCGGCGTGCCGGTGGAGATGTACGACGAGCGCTTCACGACCGTCACGGCCGAGCGCGGGATGCTCGAGGCCGGGCTCGACGCCCGCGCCCGCCGGAAGGTGGTCGACAAGGTCGCCGCCGCCGTGATGTTGCAGGCCTGGCTCGATCATCGGCGTCTCACGTGGAACGACGGGGGCGACCGGTGACCCAGCTCGATCCGCTGCTCCCGGAGGCCCAGGTCGATCCCGACGCCCACCCGGCACTCGACTGGGCCGCCGATCCGTGGGACACCGCCGACCAGACCGGCCAGGTCGAACGCCTGCGCCGCCAGACGCGTCCGATCAAGTGGATCGTCTGGACCGCGATGCTGCTGTCGATCGGCGCCATCCTCGTCGTCGGGGCCGTCGGATGGTGGTATCTGGGCAAGATCAATCCGGAGGGTGCGCCCGGCGACGTGGTGAGCTTCACCGTCGCCGAGGAGGACGACCTCGATTCGCTGTCCGACCGGCTGGTCGAGGAGGGACTGGTGTCCGACGCCGGGGTCTTCCGCTGGTACGTCGAACGTGACGGGGGGCTCGAGATCATCCCCGGCTACTACGAGTTGAGGCCCAACGACCACATGGGCAACGTGCTCGGTCGGTTGCGCACACCACCGGGCCAGACCTACACACGCGTCACCTTTCCGGAGGGCTTCACGCTCGAGCGGATGGCCGAGCGACTCGACACCACGGTCGAACGGCTGTCGTCGGAGGAGTTCATGGCAGCGGCCACCGAGGGCGGCCTCCGGTCGAGCTTCCAGCCGGCCGGTGTGGGCTCGCTCGAAGGGATGCTGTTCCCCGACACGTACCAGGTGTCCAACGCCGAGAGCGAGGGCCAGGTCATCGAGCGGATGATCGCGCTGATGGAGCGGGTCGCCGACCAGGAGGACATCGTCAACCGCTCGCAGGCACTCGGCATCACACCCTACGAGGCGCTGACCATCGCCTCGATGATCGAGCGGGAGGCCAAGGTGCCCGAGGACCGGGCGAAGATCTCGCGGGTGATCCACAACCGGCTCAACATCACCCGTTTCGGCAACCCGTTCCCGCTGCAGATCGATGCCACCGTGCTGTACGGCCGCGACCAGGCGGGCATCGATCCCGACCTGCCGTTCCGGGAGCTGCGCCAGATCGACGGGCCGTTCAACACCTACCTGCGGACCGGGCTGCCGCCCACGCCGATCGCCAATCCGGGTCGTGCCTCGATCCAGGCGGCACTGAACCCGGCACCCGATCCGTCGGTCGGCGACCCCATCTGCGCCGACATCGATCCGACCGAGGACACGTGCCGCTACCTGTACTACGTGCTCGCGGACGAGGACGGGAGCCACGTGTTCGCCGCCACGGGTGAGCAGCACAATGCCAACGTCGATGCCGCCCGCGCAGCAGGACTGCTGTGAGCGGTCGTCTGGCCGGCCTCATCGGGTCGCCCGTCGCCCACAGCCTCTCGCCGGCGATCCATCGGGCCGGTTTCGCGGCCGCCGGCGTCGACTGGTCCTACGTCGCCTTCGACGTGCCCGATGGGTCCGCAGGCGAAGCGCTCGCCGCCATGCGCGTCCTCGGCATCGCCGGTCTGTCGGTGACGATGCCCCACAAGCGCGCCGTGGCCGACGCCGTCGACCGGCTGGAACCGGCGGCCCGGGCGCTGGCGTCGGTGAACACCGTGAGCTGGGAGGACGGGCGGCTCGTGGGCTCGAGCACGGATGGAGCGGGATTCGTCGCCGCCCTCGCCGACGACGGCATCGACGTGCACGGGTGCAGGGTCGCGGTGATCGGGGCCGGGGGCGCGGCGCGCTCGGTGATCGATGCGCTGGGCCGTGCCGGAGCCGCCGACATCACGGTGCTCAACCGCACGCTCGACACGGCCGAGCTGGCGGCAACGCTGGCCTCGGCGGCGTCTGTGGGCATCGTCAGCGACGTCGGCCGCGCCGACATCGTGGTGAACGCCACCAGTGTGGGCATGGGCGTCGACCCGGTGGGGGCCGACCCCGCCGACATGCCGTGCGACCCGGCGCTGCTGCGCGCCGACCAGGTCGTGGTGGACCTCGTGTACCACCCGCTGTGCACGGCGTGGCTCCGAGCGGCCGGCGACCTGGGGGCGCGGACCGTCGACGGTCTCGGGATGCTGGTGCACCAGGCAGTGCTGCAGCAGGAGCGCTGGATCGGGACGCGTCCCGACACCGTGGCGATGCGCTCGGCCGCAGAAGCCGAACTCGCCGCCCGCTGACTCGCCGCCCCCTGATTCGCCACCCGCCGACGGGTCAGGTGTACCCCTCGTAGTAGGTCGAGTGGTTCGACTCCAGCAGCCAGTCGCTGTCGTCGGTTCGTCGGGCCTCGTCGTAGTCGGGGGCGTCCTTGATCTGGTCCTTGGTCATGGACACGTGGACCTTCTCGTCGTCGTAGTCGATGCGCTGCACCACACCGGCCGGGATCAGCCGCTTCTTGCCGAAGATCCAGAACCCGGTGTCGACGACGAGGTAGCCGAATCCTGCCTCGGCCGAGTGCTCGTCGATGGAGCCGATGCTGCCGTCACTGGCTTCGACGTCGAACCCGTCGAGACTGGTGCCCGCCCGGTAGGTGCCCTCTCGGAAGCTGTAGGTGCTCGGCATCTCGTTCTCCTCTCGTACACGGCCCGCCGGACGGCGGGCGGCCGGGGCGTACCCGACCGCGGTCTGCGCCACACGTGGCCCTGTCCGTCCCTGCACCGCTCGCGGCGCCATCGGATCCCCGAGAGAAGCGACAGCGGGGTCAGACCCCGCTGTCGCTTCTCGGTTGCGGTCGGCCTCGGGGGCGCGGCGGTAGCCTCGACGCGATGTTGCGGTACCTCACGGCGGGCGAGTCACACGGTCAGGGTCTGGTCGTGGTGATGGAGGGATTGCCGGCCGGGTTGGAGATCACCGTCGAGCAGATCCAGGCCGAGATGGCCCGTCGCCGTCTCGGGTACGGGCGTGGCCCCCGCCAGCGATTCGAGGTCGACGAGCTCAGGCTGATCGGCGGTGTCCGCCACGGCCGTACCCTCGGCTCGCCACTGGCGATCGAGATCAGGAACACCGAATGGTTCCGCAGCGACAAGTGGCACGAGGAGATGGACCCGGCACCCGGCGCCACCAAGCAGCCGCTCACCCAGGTGCGTCCCGGTCATGCCGACCTCGCCGGCATGCAGAAGTACGGCTTCACCGACGCCCGTGACGTGCTCGAACGCGCCAGCGCCCGGGAGACCGCAGCCCGGGTCGCTGCCGGTGCGGTGGCCAAGACGTTGCTCGCACCGCTCGGCGTGCAGGTCATCTCCCACGTGATCCAGATGGGGACGGCCCGCGTCTCCGACGGTGCCACCCGTCCCACGCCCGACCAGCTCGACCGTGTCGACGACAACCAGGTGCGATGCTTCGACATCGACGCCGGCGACGCGATGGTCGCCCAGATCAAGGCGGCTGCGAAGGACGGCGACTCGCTCGGCGGCGTGGTCGAGGTGCTCGGCTTCGGCGTCCCCGTCGGGCTCGGCAGCCACGTCCACTGGGACCGCAAGCTCGACGGCATGTTGGCGCAGGCGATCATGAGCATCCAGGCCGTGAAGGGGGTGGAGATCGGCGACGGCTTCGAGGTGGCCGGCCGCCGCGGCAGCGCCTCCCACGATCCGATCTCGTGGGATGCCGACGCCGGCGAGTACCGGCGCGGGAGCACCCTGGCCGGAGGGACCGAGGGCGGAATGTCCACCGGTGAACTGCTGGTCGCGCGCGCCGCGATGAAACCGCTCGCCACGCTCAACCGGCCGACGCTCGAGACCGTCGACACCGCCACCAAGGAGTCGGGCGTGTCGTTCAAGGAGCGCACCGACGTCACCGCCGTGCCGGCCATGGGCGTCGTCGCCGAGACCATGGTGGCCCTCGTCCTCGCCGGTGAGGCCCAGCGCAAGTTCGGTGGTGACTCGATGGACGAGTTCCTCCGCAACGCCGCGGCCTACCGCGCGTCGCTGTCGTGACCGATCCATCCGCATCGGCCACCGACGGCCGGGACTGCACCGACGACCGTCACGTCGTGCTGGTCGGCATGATGGGCGCCGGCAAGACCTCGGTCGGGCGGGCACTCGCCGCCCAACTCGGGCGTCCGCTGTTCGACTCCGACGAGATGATCGAGGAGCGGACGGGTCGGACGGTCCGCGAGATCTGGGCGGCCGACGGCGAGTCGGCCTTCCGCACGCTCGAGACCGAGACGCTGCTCGACGCGCTCGCGGCGCCCGAGCCGTCGGTGATCGCCGCCGCGGGAGGCATCGTGCTCGCCGAGGCCAACCGGCGTGCGCTCGCCGAAGCAGATGCCTACGTCGTGTGGTTGGTGGCCAGCGTCGACGTGCTGGTCGACCGAGTCCGTCGGGGACTGCACCGGCCACTCCTCGACGACGATCCCGAGGGCACGTTGCGGCGGATGTACGCCGAACGCGAAGGGCTCTACCAGGAGGTCGCCGACGGCGTCGTGTCGGTCGACCACCGTTCCGTCGGCGAGGTCACCAAGGCGGTGCTGCGATGCTGCGCGTGACCGTCACACTCCCGGGCGGGCAGACCGATCGCTCGTACGACGTGCTCGTCGGCCGCGAGGCGATCGGCGATCTGCGCCGGTGTCTCCCCGAGGGGGTGAGGCGGGTCGCCGTCGTCACCCAGCACGGCCTGGTCGGCCCGGACGGGGCGCTCGACTGGGATCTCGCCGGCCTCCTCGGCGACCTCGACGTGGTCACCCACGAGATCGGTGTCGGGGAGGAGGCGAAGTCGCTCACCACGATCGAGCGGCTCGCGCGCGGCTTCGCCGAGCAGGGCCTCACCCGTCGCGACGTGGTCGTCGGTGTCGGGGGCGGCATGGTCACCGACGTGGCCGGCTTCGCCGCTGCGACGTGGCACCGAGGCGTGCCGGTCGTGCACGTGCCCACCACGCTGCTCGGGATGGTGGATGCGGCGATCGGCGGGAAGACGGGCGTCAACCTCCCCGAGGGCAAGAACCTGGTGGGGGCGTTCTGGCAGCCGTCGGCGGTGGTGTGCGACCTCGATGCACTCGACACGTTGCCGCCACGCGAGATGCGCTGCGGCCTCGGGGAGATGGCCAAGTACCACTTCCTCACCGGTGACGACCTGCTGGCGATGGAGCTGCCCGAGCGGATCGCACGGTGCGTGCAGATCAAGGCCGAGGTCGTGGCGTCCGACGAACGCGAAGGTGGCCGGCGCGCCCTGCTCAACTACGGCCACACGCTGGCACACGCCGTCGAGATCGCCACCGACCATCGCGTCGCCCACGGCGAGGCGGTGGCCATCGGGCTCGTGTTCGCCGCCGAGCTGGCCCGCGACCTCGGCCGGATCGACGACGATCGCGTCGCCGAACACCGCCGCATCGTGGCGGGGGAGTACGACCTGGCCGTCACGCCGCCCGCCGGCGTGGACCCCGACGAACTGCTCACCCTCATGGCTCGCGACAAGAAGGCGCTCGACGGGCTCACCTTCGTGCTCGACGGGCATGCCGGACCCGAGGTGGTGGCCGGCGTCGACGAGTCCACCGTCCGGCGCACCCTGGAACGGTTCGTGTCGTGACGTTCGCCCCGATCGACCACGCTCGCCGCGTGGAGATGCTGCAGGCGCGTCTCCGTGAGGGGCTGGGCAACGGATGCGATGCGCTGCTGTTCACCGATCTGGCCGACGTCCGCTGGCTGACCGGGTTCACCGGCTCGCACGGGTGGGCCGCCGTCCGCGCCGACTCGCTGGTGCTGGGCACCGACGGCCGCTACGGCGAACGAGCGCTCGCCGAGACCGCCGGCACCGGTGCCGTCGTGCACGCCGAGACCACCCGGGCAGCGCTCCACGACCGCCTCGTCGCCTGCCTCACACCGTCAACGGGCGTGGGGCTCGACCCGGCCGGCACCAGCCATGCCGAGTGGCGCCGGTTGAGCGGTGACCTGCCGCTCGAACCCATGGACTCGCTGGTGAGAACTCAGCGGTCGACCAAGGACGACGCGGAGATCCAGCGCATGCAGGCCGCTGCAGCGGCCGCGGACGCAGCGTTGGCCGAGGTCGAGCCGCTGCTGTTCGCCACGATCGACGAACCGGTCACCGAGACCGACATCCGCAACGAACTCGAGTACCGGATGCGTCGTCACGGAGCCGACGACCGCAGCTACGAGACCATCGTCGCATCGGGGCCGGACCACGGCGCCCGCCCGCACCACGACGCCGCACGGCGCACGATCCTCGAGGGCGACACCGTGATCATCGACGTGGGCGCCCTCGTCGACGGCTACCACTCCGACATGACGCGCTCGTACGTGATCGGCGAGCCGACGCAGCAGCAGCGCGAGGTGTACGCGTTGGTGGAGGCGGCGCAGCGACGCGGCATCGAGGCGCTGCGGCCCGGCGTGGCCGCACGGACGGTGGATGCGGCCTGCCGCGATCTCTTCGTCGGGGCCGGCTACGGCGACTGGTACGTGCACGGCACGGGGCACGGTGTGGGGCTCGAGATCCACGAGCCGCCGTTCCATTCCCGGGTGTCCGACGAGACCGTGCCGGAGGGGAGCGTGGTGACCGTCGAACCGGGGCTCTATCGTGTCGGATTCGGTGGTGTCCGCATCGAGGACCTGCTCGTCGTCACCTCCCACGGGGCGCACCCGCTCACACACACGCCACCACGACCATTTCCGGTCTGACCCGGACACGCTCACGAATCCGAACCCGCCCCGAGAAGGAACCCGACCATGCCCCAGATCTCCGTCAACGACCTGAAGAACGGGATCACTCTCGAACTCGACAACGGCCTGTTCCAGGTGGTCGAGTTCCAGCACGTGAAGCCGGGCAAGGGCGGCGCCTTCGTGCGCACCAAGATCCGCAACGTGAAGACCGGCGCGGTGATCGACAAGACCTTCAACGCCGGCATCAAGGTGGAGCAGGCCATCGTCGATCGCCAGGACATGCAGTTCCTGTACAAGGACGGCGACGAGTACGTCTTCATGAACACCAGCACCTACGACCAGATGAACGTGCCGTCCGTGGCGCTCGGCGAGGCCGCCGACTACCTGACCGAGCAGATGATCGCCCAGATCGCCATGTACCAGGGCGAGATCATCGGCGTGGAGATCCCGGCGTCGGTCGAGCTCACGATCGCCGAGACCGAGCCCGGCGTACAGGGCGACCGTGTGTCCGGGGCTCGCAAGCCGGCGACGCTGGAGACCGGCAAGGTGCTGCAGGTGCCGCTGTTCGTGGAGGTCGGCGACAAGGTGAAGGTCGACACCCGCACCGGCGACTACATCACCCGCGTCTGATCGTGGAACGCCCCGACGAACGTTCCGACGCGCGCGAGCGCGCGCTCTACCTGCTCTACGAGGCCCACTCGAAGGGCATCGCCCCCGCCGATGCGCTGTCTCTGCAGGTGCTCGAGCCCGACGAGCTGACGCGAACCCTGGTGTCGGGGGTGGGGGAGCACGGTGAGCAGATCGACCAGGCCATCGCCCGCCGTGCCAAGGGATGGACCCTCGCGCGGATGCCCGTGCTCGACCTCAACGTGCTCCGTCTGGGCGCATTCGAGTTGGCCTACCGGCCCGACGTGCCGGTGGCGGTGGTGCTCGACGAAGCGGTCGAGCTCGCCAAGCGGTTCTCCACCGACGACAGCGGACGTTTCGTCAACGGCGTCCTCTCCGCGCTCGTCGACGACCTGCGCCGCTCCTGAACAGCGGGTGACCGGCCGCATCGACTGCCGATGCGCGATCATGTCCCGATGACGGAGTCGACGGCGCTCCACCCCGAGCACACGGACGTCGATCCGCCCTCCGAAGCGGCCGAGCCCATCGGCGACGAGGCTCACCGGCCGCTGTCGTTCCACCGGCCCTCGGTGCCGTCGATCCTCGTCGGGGTCGCCGTGGTGATCTGGACCTGGTACTTCACCGCCCGGTCGCTCGACATCCACCACGGTCTGGGCACCGCCTCCTACGACTCGGCGCTCTACGACCAGGGGATGTGGCTGCTGTCGCGGTTCGAGGCGCCCTTCGTCACGCTGATGGGCCGCAACCTCTTCGGCGACCACACCTCGTTCGTGCTGCTGTTCCTCGTGCCCCTGTACTGGGTGGCACCCGGGGCGTGGATCATGTTCTTCGCCCAGTCGGCGGCGATCGCCGCCGGTGCGATCCCGGTGTACCTCTATGCCCGCCGGCGTCTGGGGTCGGACTGGGTGGCCCTGGTGGGTGCGGGCGCCTACCTCCTCCATCCGGCCGTGGGCTGGACGAACCTCGAGAACTTCCATCCCGACTCGTTCCTCGGCGTGTTCGTCGGCGTCGCCCTCTATGCCGCGCTGGAACGCAGGTGGCGGCTCTACGCCGTCTTCGTCGTGCTCTCGCTGATGGTGAAGGAGGACGCGTCGCTGGTGATCGTGCCGCTCGGTGTGTGGGTGGCGCTGCGCCGCGACCGTCGCATCGGGCTGCTCACGGTGTTCGGCAGCCTGGCGTTCATGGCGGTCGCGATGCTGCTGGTGATGCGCAGTCTGATCGGCGTGCCGACCCGCAACGGCTGGCGGATCCCCTTCGGTGGCCCGGGCGGGGTGATCGACACGGCGCTCACCAACCCGACCCGACTCCTCGACCACCTCCGCAGCGACGGGCGCCCGTGGTACCTGTGGCAGATGACGGCACCGTTGGCGTGGCTGTTCGCCCGGCTGCCCGACGTGGCGCTGATCAGCGGCGTGGTGCTGTTCACCAACGTGCTGAGCACGTTCTGGTACCAGTACCAGATCGAGTACCACTACAGCCTGGTCGCCGTGCCGGCGCTGGCCATCGGCACGGTGTACGCCATCGGTGCGATCCGCGACCGCGAGATCACGTGGCGCGGCCAGGGGTACGGCGTCTCACCGCGGCAGCTCGCGATCGTGGCGCTGGCCGTGTCGGTGACCGTGACGTCGTACATGTGGGCGCCGTTGCCCTGGGGCCGCACCCCGCTGTACTACGGCGATCGCGACAACATCTACGCCACCACGGCACGCGAGCTGATCGCCGAGATCCCCGACGACGCCGTGGTCGCCGCGCATTACCGGATCACGCCGCACATCGCCTACCGCGAGGAGATCTACCAGTTCCCCGTGCCGTTCCGGGTGGTGCTGTACGGGCCCGACATCTCGCTCGAGAACAGCCGGCTCGACGACCGCGCCGACCGCGTCGACTTCGTGATGATCCCCACCGACAGAGACGAGCAGCTCGTGGCCGACTGGGCTGCGATCGACGACGCGTTCGACGAGGTGGCCCGCAACGGCATCTGGGTGCTCTACGAACGCGACCGATCGATCCCCCTCCCGCCACTCGACCCGTGAAGCGTGCCGTTCGTCAGGGGTCAGACCCCCGACGAACGCCGCATGCGCTGTGTCGACGTCATCTCCGACGTTCGTCCGGGGTCTGTTCGTCCGGGGTCTGACCCCTGACGAACGGTTCAGCGGGGGCCGCGCAGGAGGCGGCCGGGGAGCTCGCCGGTGAACTCGTCGTGGTCGACGACCTGCACGCCGTGCACGAACGTGGCGACGTAACCGTCGGCCTTCTGCACGAGACGACGGGCCCCGGCAGGCAGGTCGTGCACCATGCGTGCCGGCCCGAAGGTGAGGCGGTCGTAGTCGATCAGGTTGATGTCGGCCCGCAGCCCGGGCGCGATCGCACCGCGGTCGGTGAGGCCGTAGAGCTCGGCGGTCTGGCGGGTCTGGCGGTGCACGACGTGTTCGAGCGGCAGCTTCGCCCCCCGGGTGCGGTCGCGTGTCCAGTGGGTGAGCATGAACGTGGGTGTGCCGCCGTCGCACACCACGCCACAGTGGGCTCCGGCGTCGGCCAGGCCCATCCGGGTGGAGGGGTGGCGGTGCGCCTCGTAGGTGAAGTCGAGGTTGCCGTAGGCGTAGTTGAAGAACGGGGTGAGGACGATGCCGTTGCCGTCGTGGGCGATGAGCTGGTCGATCAGCAGGTCCGTCGGCCGCACGCCCGTACGCGCCGCCACGGCGGCGATCGAGTCGTCGGCGACGGGTTCGTAGTCGATGTCACCGTCGGCGGTGGGCCAGATCCGATCGAGCCGGTCGATCACGAGGCGGGTGTACAGCTCGGCACCCGGCGCGTCGGCGTCGGCGAGCCGATCGCGCAACTCCGGATCGCGGAGCGCCGTCACCCGGTCGGCGAGAGGCAGGTCGGCGACGGCCGCATAGGCAGGATGGAACGACAGCGGGTTCATGCTGCCCTCGAGACACATCAGCAGTCCCACGACCCGGCCGGCGACCTGCGCCACGATCGAGAGCCCGTCGCGGTCGGCGTCGGCGAGCAGGTCGAGCACCTCGCGCCACAGGTCGGGGGCGTCGTCGGGCTGGTTGAGGTTCACGCTCACCGTCCGTCCGGTGCGGCGGGCCAGCTCCTTCATCCACGGCCACTCGTCACGGGGCACGTACGCGTGGTCGGGGGCGAACTGGAACACGCCGTGCCCCGCCCGACGGAGAGCGTCGGCGATCCCGAACAGCTCGTCGTCGCCGGCATGGGTGCCGGGCACGAGCTCTCCCGACTTCGAGCGGTGGATCGGCGTGCGTGACGTGGAGAAGCCGAGCGCACCCGCACGCAGGCCGCGCTCGACGATCTCGGACATCGCGGCGATGTCCTCGGCGGTGGGGTCCTCGTTGGCGGCACCACGATCTCCCATCACGTACGCCCGCACCGGGCCGTGGGCCACCTGGGCGCCGAGGTCGATCACGTAGCGGCGGGAGTCCAACGCATCGAGGTACTGCTCGAACGACTCCCACTCCCACGTGATTCCTTCCGTGAGTGCCGAACCCGGGATGTCCTCCACGCCCTCCATCAGCTCGATCAGCCACTCGTGGCGGTCGGGTGCCGCCGGTGCGAAGCCGACACCGCAGTTGCCCATCACCACCGACGTCACCCCGTGCCACGACGACGGCGTGAGGAACGGGTCCCACGAAGCCTGTCCGTCGTAGTGGGTGTGCACGTCGACCCATCCGGGTGTGACGAGGAGGCCCGTCGCGTCCACGGTGCGCGTCGCCGGACCCTCGACGCCACCCGGTTCGGTCACCTCGGTGACCGTGCCGTTGCCGACGGCGACGTCGGCCGGTCGAGCCGGGGCGCCGGTCCCGTCGACGAGGGTTCCTCCGTGGATCACCAGATCGTGCATGGTCCGAGACGGTAGTTGCTGCTACCGTCCGGTGCGACCGTCAAGCGGGTCCCGTGAGGCCCGTACGGAGGAGAACCATGACCGCCGAACAACCCGGCGGCGCACGACCGGAGCCCAAGCGAGTGCTGGGGCCCGACGACGTGCGCCGTGCCATCACCCGGATGGCCCACGAGATCATCGAGCGCAACCACGGCCTCGACGGCGTGGCCCTCGTCGGTGTCCAGCAGGGCGGTGTGTGGCTCGCCGACGCCCTGGGTGCCGAGATCGCCCGCATCGACGAGTCCGGCCTCGGTGTCCCCATCGGATCGGTCGACGCCAGCCTGTACCGCGACGACATCGGCATGCGTCCGGTCTCGCCGGGCTCGGTGAGCGACCTGCGGTTCGACGTCGACGGTGCCACGGTGGTGCTCGTCGACGACGTGCTCTACACGGGCCGCACCGTGCGCGCCGCGCTCGACGCCGTCGCCGACTACGGCCGACCGCGGGCGGTGCAGCTCGCCGTCCTGGTCGACCGGGGCCACCGCGAGCTGCCGATCCGGCCCGACTACATCGGCAAGAACCTGCCCACCAGCACGGCCGAGGACGTCAGTGCCACCGCCGACGGGGTGACGATCACATGAGCGCCGCCGGCCACGCCTCCGTGCCGTCCCCGGCCGGACGGTCGCTGCTGTCGATCGACGAGCTCGGGTCCGCCGGAGTGCTGCGGATCCTGGACCTGGCCGATCACATGGCCGAGGTCAACCGCCGACCCGTCCCGAAGGTGCCGGCGTTGCGCGGCAAGACCGTGTGCAGCGTGTTCTTCGAGGACTCCACCCGCACCCGGTTGAGCTTCGAGACCGCCGCCAAGCGGCTCTCGGCCGACACGATGACGTTCTCGGTGTCGCAGTCGAGCCTCAACAAGGGCGAGAGCCTGCGGGACACGATCGAGACGATCGCCGCGATGGGTGTCGACGCCTTCGTGATCCGGCACCGGTCGAGCGGCGCACCCTGGATGGTGCGCAACTGGACGCAGGCGAGCGTGATCAATGCCGGCGACGGTTGGCACGCCCACCCCACACAGGGCCTCCTCGACGTGTTCACCGTTCGTTCGTCACTCGGCCGCACCGGTGGCCTCGACGGGCTGCGCGTCGCCATCGTCGGCGACGTGAAGCACAGCCGCGTGGCCCGCAGCACCTCGGCGGCGTTCCGGGCACTCGGTGCCGACGTCACGCTCGTGGCGCCGCGCACTCTCCTGCCGCCGGTGGTCGACGAGCCCGTCACCGAGCGCCTCGACGACGTGATCGGTGACGTCGACGTGCTGTACCTGCTGCGGATGCAGAACGAACGGATGAACGAGGCGCTCGTTCCGAGCCTGCGCGAGTACACCGCCCGCTTCGGGCTCACGCCCGAGCGCGCCGCCCGCCTCGCCCCGCACACGCTGGTCATGCACCCCGGGCCGATGAACCGCGGCGTCGAGATCGCCGTCGATCCCGCCGAACTCCCCGGCGCCGTCGTCACCCGGCAGGTCACCAACGGCATCGCCGTCCGGATGGCCGTGCTGTTCGACCTGCTCGGGTCGGGCGACCCGGCAGCGAGCCCGGCAGCGGGCTCTGTCCCGAGCCCGGTCACGAGCGCAGAAGGAGCCCCCCGATGAACATCCTCGTCACCGGTGCCACGGTGATCGACCAGACCGGTACCCGACGCGCTGACGTCCGTGTCGCCGGCGACACCGTCACCGAGGTGGGCGAGGAGCTGGCGCCCGGAGCGGACGACAGGGTCGTCGACGCGTCGGGCCGTGTGCTCTGTCCGGGGTTCGTGGACCTCCACGTGCACCTGCGCGAACCGGGCCGCGAAGAAGCCGAGACCATCGAGACCGGCAGCCGTGCCGCCGCACTCGGCGGGTTCACCGCCGTGGTCGCCATGCCCAACACCGATCCGACGCAGGACTGTGTGGAGGTGGTGGAGTTCGTGCGGCGGCAGGGCGAGCGCGCCGGGCTGTGCCACGTGGCGCCGTCGGCATCGATCACGGTGGGTCGTGCCGGTACCCGGCTCGTGCCCTTCGCCGAGCTCGCCGCCGCCGGTGTCCGGCTCTTCACCGACGACGGCAACGGGGTGCAGGACCCGCTGCTGATGCGCCGGGCCTACGAGTACGCCGCCGGACTCTCCGGCCAGTTCGGGATCACCCTGGCCCAGCACTGCGAGGTCGAACGTCTCACGGCGGGTGCGGTGATGCACGAGGGCGAGTGCTGCAGCCATCTCGGTCTGCCGGGGTGGCCGTCGATCGCCGAGGAGCTGATGGTGCACCGCGACATCGAACTCGTGCGTCTCACCGGGGGACGTGCCCATCTGTTGCACCTGTCGACGCAGCGCAGCGTGGAACTGGTGCGGCAGGCGAAGGCCGACGGGCTGGCGGTGACCGCGGAGGCGACACCGCACCACGTCAGCCTCACCGACGACCGGCTGCGTTCCTACGACGCGCTCTACAAGGTGAACCCACCGCTGCGCACGATGGACGACGTCGAAGCCGTCCGCGAGGGGCTCGCCGACGGCACCATCGACGCCATCGCCACCGACCACGCTCCGCACGCTCCCGACACCAAGGAACGGCCGCTCGACGAGGCCCCGCCGGGGATGCTGGGCCTCGAGACGGCGTTGGGCGTGGCGCTCGCCTCGCTCGGCATGGACGTCGCCGACGTCGTGGCGGCGATGTCGTGGAAGCCGGCGGCGATCGCCGGGCTCGAGGGGCGCCACGGGCGGCCGGTGGCGCCGGGTGAACCGGCCAACCTCACGGTGTTCGACCCGAACGTCGAGTGGGAGGTCGTTCCGGCGACGCTCGCCAGCCGCAGCCGCAACACGCCCTACGTGGGGGTGCCTCTGCGGGGGCGGGTGACCCACACGATCTTCGACGGGCATCTCGTGGTCGACGAGGGGGTGGCCACCCGGTGACGGGCCACGCGACGACGTGCCGCACGATGACCGGCCATGCGATGGGCAACGACACACCGAAGGCGATCCGCCTCGACGCGGCGGGCCGAACGAATGAACATGCAATAGACTGGATGGATATGCAGATTGGATCGACGACCAGACGGACGGAGCCGGGCCGATGACGGTCACACGAGAAGGAGCCCTGGTGCTCGCCGACGGCAGCGTCTTCGAGGGCGACCTCATCGGCGCCGACCCGTCCGGCGGCATCGCCAGTGGTGAGGTCGTGTTCAACACCGTCATGTCGGGCTACCAGGAGGTGATCACCGACCCCAGCTATGCGGGCCAGATCATCACGTTCACCTCCACTCACATCGGCAACTACGGGATCAACGCCGCCGACTTCGAGTCACGCGGCACGTTCTGCCGCGGCATCGTCGTACGCGAACTCGCCCGCCGCCACAGCAACGTCCGTGCCGAGGGAGACCTCGACACGATGCTGCGCGCCCACGGGGTGCCGGGGATCGCCGGCATCGACACGCGACGGCTCACCCGCCTCATCCGCGACACGGGTGCGATGCCCGGCGCGTTCGGGACCGCGCCGGTCGACGAGCTGGGCGCCGCAGCAGCGGCCGAGCCGGGCACCGACGGCGTGGACCTCGTGCGCCAGGTCACCGTCGCCGAGCCGTACACCGTCGACGCACGCGACCCCGACAACCGCACGCGCATCGTCGCCATCGACTTCGGGATGAAGCGCAACATCGCCCACAACCTCGCCCGGCTCGGAACGGTGGAGGTGGTGTCGGCGACCGAGTCGGCGGCCGACATCCTCGCCCGTGAGCCCGACGGCGTGTTCCTCAGCAACGGTCCCGGTGATCCGGCGATGGCCGGGTACGGCGTCGACACCATCGCCGAACTCCTCGGCAACGTGCCGATCTTCGGCATCTGTCTCGGCCACCAACTGCTCGGGCGGGCGATCGGCGGAGGCACCGTGAAGCTGCCGTTCGGCCATCACGGCGGCAACCACCCGGTGAAGAACCTGCACACCGACCGCGTCGAGATCACCAGCCAGAACCACAACTTCGCCGTCGACCCCGACAGCTTGTCGGGCCGCGCCACGATGACGCACGTGAACCTCAACGACGGCGTCTGCGAAGGCCTCGCCGTCACCGGTGAGCTCGCGTTCAGCGTCCAGCACCACCCGGAGGCCCATCCCGGACCGCACGACGCGAACTACCTCTTCGACGACTTCGCAGCGATGATGCGGCGTGCGTCCACCCGTTCCGACTCGAACTCCGGCGGAGGCCGCTGATGCCCAAGCGCACCGACATCCACTCGATCCTCATCATCGGCTCCGGCCCGATCGTGATCGGCCAGGCCTGCGAGTTCGACTACTCGGGAACCCAGGCGTGCCGGGTGCTGCGCGAGGAGGGCTACCGCGTCATCCTCGCCAACTCGAACCCGGCCACGATCATGACCGACCCCGACTTCGCCGACGCCACCTACGTCGAGCCGCTCACGTGGGAGGTGGTGTCGGCGATCATCGACCGTGAGCAGCCCGATGCCGTACTGCCCACGCTCGGCGGGCAGACCGGACTGAACATCGCCATGGAGCTGTTCGAGCGCGGACTGATCGGCGTCCCCGGCCGTCCCGAGATGATCGGCGCGAACGCCGAGGCCATCGCCACGGCCGAGGACCGCGAGATCTTCAAGCAGGCCATGCTCGAGGTCGGCCTCGACTGCCTCCGGTCGGGCACCGCCCACACGATGGACGAGGCACGAGCGGTGATCGACGAGATCGGCCTGCCCGTGGTGATCCGACCCGCCTACATCCTCGGCGGGCGCGGCACCGGCATCGCCGCCACGCCCGAGGAGTTCGAACGGATGGCCTCCAACGGGCTGCAGGCCAGCCCCATCAGCGAGATCCTCGTCGAGGAGTCGGTGTACGGCTGGAAGGAGTACGAACTCGAGGTGATGCGCGACCACGCCGACAACTGCGTGATCATCTGCGGCATCGAGAACGTCGACCCGATGGGCGTCCACACCGGCGACTCGATCACCGTGGCGCCGATCCAGACGCTCACCGACGTGGAGTACCAGCAGATGCGCGACTCGGCGCTGGCGTGCATCCGCCGGGTCGGGGTGGAGACCGGCGGATCGAACGTCCAGTTCGCCGTCGAACCCGCCACCGGCCGCCAGGTGGTGATCGAGATGAACCCGCGTGTGTCGCGGTCGTCGGCGTTGGCCTCCAAGGCGACGGGTTTCCCGATCGCCAAGATCGCCGCCCGTCTCGCCGTCGGCTACACCCTCGACGAGATCCCCAACGACATCACGCGGACCGAACGACGCTCCACCCCGGCGAGCTTCGAGCCGGTGATCGACTACGTGGTCACCAAGATCCCCCGGTGGGCGTTCGAGAAGCTGCCCGGCACCACCGGCGTCCTGGGCACCCAGATGCAGTCGGTGGGCGAGGTGATGGCCATCGGCCGGACGTTCCCCGAGAGCTTCCAGAAGGCGCTCCGGTCCCTCGAGCAGGGGCGGGCCGGGCTGAACGCCGATCCCGCCGAGATCCACTTCGACGACGTCGACGACGACGAGCTGCTCCGACGTGCGGCCGTGCCGACCGCCGACCGGATCCTCCAGGTCGGAGAACTCCTCCGGCGTCACACGTCGGTGGACGAACTCCACGACGTCACGGGGATCGACCCGTGGTTCCTCGACCAGATGCTGAGGATCGTGGAGGAACGCGAGCACCTCGCCGAGGTCGGCCTCGACGCCATGACCCGGCGCGGGTGGCGCCGGGCCAAGCAGCTGGGCTTCTGCGACGCGCAGCTCGCCCACGTCTGGGGGGTCGACTCGGACCTCGTGCGCACCGCCCGCCTCGACGCCGGGGTCGTGCCCACCTACAAGACCGTCGACACGTGTGCCGCCGAGTTCGAGGCGAGCACTCCCTACCACTATTCGTCCTGGGAGGACGAGGACGAGGTGGCCACCTCCGACCGTCGCAAGGTGGTGATCCTCGGCTCGGGTCCCAACCGCATCGGCCAGGGCATCGAGTTCGACTACTGCTGCGTCCACGCCTCGTTCGCACTGCGTGACGCCGGCTTCGAGACGGTGATGGTCAACTGCAACCCGGAGACCGTGTCCACCGACTACGACACCTCCGACCGGCTGTACTTCGAGCCGCTCACCGAGGAGGACGTCCTCAACGTGATCGACGCCGAGCGGCCCGAGGCCGTGATCGTGTCGCTCGGCGGGCAGACGCCGCTGAAACTGGCGGGCCTGATCCCGGCCGAACTCGTGGCCGGCACGTCGCCCGACTCGATCGACGCCGCGGAGGACCGGGAGCGGTGGAACGCGATCTGCGACGAACTCGCCATCCCGCAGCCGCCGGGCGGCACGGCGGTCGACCTCGAGCAGGCACTGGCGATCACCGACGACATCGGATTCCCGGTGCTGGTGCGTCCCAGCTACGTGCTCGGTGGTCGGGCGATGCAGATCGTGCACGATCGCAACCACCTGGCACGGGCCATGGCCGAACTCGCCGGGTACGGCACGCTCGGACGCGAAGGCGGCCTGTCGGCCGAGCGGCCGGTACTGATCGACCGGTTCCTGGCCGATGCCACCGAAGTCGACGTGGACGCCATCCGCGACCGCACCGGTGACGTGCTGATCGGTGGCGTGATGGAACACGTGGAGGAGGCCGGGGTGCACTCGGGCGACTCGGCGTGCGCACTGCCGCCGCCGACCCTGCCGACGTGGGTGATCGAGGTGATCGAGGCCTACACCGCGGCGATCGCCAAGCGGCTGGACGTGCAGGGCCTGATCAACGTGCAGTACGCCGTGGTCGGCACCACCGTCTACGTCATCGAGGCGAACCCTCGGGCGAGCCGCACCGTGCCCTTCGTCGCCAAGGCGACCGGTGTGCCGCTGGCCAAGGTCGCCACCCGGGTGATGTTGGGTGCCACGCTCGCCGAACTCCGTGAGGAGGGCCTGCTCGGCGAGCCTGTCGGTGGCCACGTGGCCGTCAAGGAGGCCGTGCTGCCGTTCAACCGCTTCCCGGAGGTCGACCCGGCTCTCGGGCCCGAGATGCGGTCGACCGGTGAGGTGATGGGCATCGACGACACGTTCGGGCGCGCCTTCTACAAGGCCGAACTGGCCGCCGGGACGATCCTGCCGACCTCGGGGACCGTGTTCCTGTCGCTGGCCGATCCCGACAAGCCGGCCGGTCTCGTCGTCGCGCAGCGGCTCCGGGCTCTCGGTCTCGGCATCGCCGCGACGGAGGGGACGGCCGCGTATCTGGCCCGGTTCGACGCCGCCGTCGACCAGGTGGTCGCCAAGGTGCAGGAAGCACATCGGGACGGTGACGGCGGTGCCCGGGTCACGGCGGTCGACCTCATCGCCGACGGCAAGATCAGCTTCGTGGTGAACACTCCCCGCGGGCGGATCGGCCGGAGCGACGGTGAGCAGATCCGCAAGGCGGCCAGCCTGCACCGGGTGAGCTGTGTGACCACCGTGGATGCTGCGCTGGCGGCGGCACAGGGACTGGCCGAGCGCGATCGCGACGCCATCACCGTGAAGACGCTGCAGGAGTACCACGCCGCACCGGCCGCAGAGACCGCGGCGACGCACGGGGCGGCGACGCACGGGGCGGGTGCGGAGTCGGCGTGATCGACACGGGGGTCGTCGTCGGGTCGCTGGAGTTCTCGTCGCCGATCATGACGGCGTCGGGCACCGCGGGGTACGGCACCGAACTCTCGCCGTACCTGGATCTCTCGGCGCTCGGAGCCGTGGTGACGAAATCCCTGGCGCCCTACGAATGGCCGGGGAACCCGGCCCCGAGGATCCATCCCACGGCCCAGGGCATGATGAATGCCGTCGGCCTGCAGGGTCCGGGTGTCGAGTACTGGCTGGCCCACGTGCTGCCGGGCCTCGTCGACACGGGCGCCACGGTGGTGGCGAGCATCTGGGGCCGCAGCGTCGACGACTACCGCGCCGCAGCCGAACTGCTCGCCGACGCCCCGGCGGAGGTGGTGGCCGTGGAGGTGAACCTGTCGTGCCCGAACCTCGAGGGCCGCGGCTCGATCTTCGCCCACGATGCCGCGCTGTCGGCCGACGTGGTGCGCGCCACCACCGCCTGCGACCGGCCCCGCTGGGCCAAGCTGAGCGCCAACACCGACCGCATCGTCGACGTCGCCGCAGCCGTCGCCGACGCCGGGGCGGAGGCGGTCACCTGTATCAACACGCTGCTGGGGCTCGCCTACGACCCTGCAACCCTGCGACCCGCGTTGGGGGCAGGGGGAGGAGGCCTGTCGGGGCGGGCGATCCATCCCGTGGCCGTCCGCGCCGTCCACGACGTGCACGAGGCGCTCCCCGGTCTCCCGATCGTGGGAGCGGGGGGTGTGGCGTCGGGCTGGGACGCCGTCGAGCTGCTCCTGGCCGGGGCGTCGGCCGTCCAGGTGGGCACGGCGTCGTTCGCCGAACCCGCAGCGTGCGAGCGCATACGCGACGAACTCACGGCCTGGGTCGAAGCACACGGCATGCACGCCGTGTCCGACATCACTGCGCTAGCGTGATCCCATGGCAACACCCCCACAGTTGACCCCCGAGCAGCGGGCGGCTGCACTCGCCAAGGCAGCCGAGGCCCGCGCGGCACGCGCCGAGATCAAGGCCCGTCTGAAGATGGGCTCGATGTCGCTGGCCGAGGCGCTCGAGTCCGACGATGCCAACGTCGGAAAGCTCAAGGTCGTGTCCCTGCTCGAGTCGCTGCCCGGCGTCGGCAAGGTGAAGGCCCGCAAGGTGATGGAGGACGTGGAGATCGCCGACAACCGGCGCGTGCAGGGCCTGGGTGGCCAGCAGAAGCAGAAGCTCCTCGAGCTGCTCGGCAACTGAGACCACCGTCGTCCGTGATCATCGTCGTCTCCGGCCCCGGTGGCGTGGGCAAGGGCACGATCGTCGGCGAGATGGTGCGCCGCGACCCGCAATTGCGTCTCAGCAGGTCGTGGACCACGCGGGCCCGGCGGCCGTCGGAGTCCGACGACGCCTACGTGTTCACCGACACCGCCTCGTTCGAGCAACGCATCGCCGCGGGCGGCTTCCTCGAGTGGACCGAGTTCCTCGGCAACTACTACGGGAGTCCGGTGCCGGATCCGCAGACCCTGCGCGACGGAGACGGTGACCTGGTGCTGGAGATCGAGGTCGACGGTGCGCAGCAGGTGAAGCGCCTGCATCCCGATGCGCTGCTGCTGTTCGTGCTGCCGCCCTCACGCGAGGAGCAGGAGCGCCGGCTGCGCGGCCGGGGCGACCCCGACGACAAGGTGCATGCGCGCCTGAAGAAGGCCGAGGTGGAAGAGCCGGTCGGCCGTGACCTGGCCGACCACGTCGTGGTCAACGACGACCTCGATGCCACCGTCGACGAGATGTTGGCGATCATCGACCACGCCCGGGCGCAGTGAAGCACCGATAGGCTGCTCCAACTATGGCCCTGGAACACGACACGATGATCAACCCGCCGATCGAGGCGCTCCTCGACAAGGTCGACTCCAAGTTCACCCTGGTCACCCTTGCCGCCCGGCGGGCGCGCAACATCAACTCGTACTTCAACCAGCTCGGTGACGGCCTCGGCCACATGATCCCGCCGCAGGTGTCGTCGGTCGCCCGCAAGCCGCTCTCGATCGGTTTCGAGGAGATCTCCGAGAACAAGATCGTCTGGACCGAGGCGCCCGAGGAGCCCGCCGTCGACGACGTCGAGTTCGACGCCGAGGCCGAGGCCCAGGCAATGGCCGACGCAGCAGAGGCCGGAGCCGACTCGACCGACGGCACGGCCTGATCCGACGGGTCGGCCACACCGGTTCGGACAGCGGATCAGCGGGCCGGCCGGGCGAGAGGTGGGGGAAGGTCCTTCGATGCTCGAGGGAAAGCGAATCGTGCTCGGCGTCACCGGTGGCATCGCTGCCTACAAGGCGGTCGAGGTGTGCCGTCGACTGGTCGATGCCGGCGCCCACGTGGTGCCCGTGATGACCGAGGGCGCTGCCCACTTCATCGGCCGCACCACGCTCAGCGCTCTGGCGTCCGAGCCGGTGCAGACCGAGCTCTGGGACAACCCGACCACCCCCATTCCGCACACGCGCATCGGCCAGGGCGCCGACCTGATCCTGGTCGCCCCGGCAACCGCCCGTCTGCTGGCCGCGTACCGGATGGGCCTGTCCACCGACCTGCTCACCAACACGCTCATCGCCACACGTGCACCCGTCGTGGTCTGCCCCGCCATGCACACCGAGATGTGGGAACACCCGAGCGTGGTGGAGAACATCGCCGTGCTCCGCCGGCGCGGTGTGCACGTGGTGGAACCCGAGTCGGGACGCCTCGCCGGCGGTGACGTCGGCGCCGGCCGGCTGGCCGACCCGGCGACCATCACAGCAGCAGTCGAGCGCGTCCTCGGGCCCCGCGACCTCGACGGCGTGGAGATCGTGGTGTCGGCGGGCGGCACACGCGAACCGATCGACGCGGTCCGTGTGATCGCCAACCGCAGTTCGGGCAAACAGGGGTACGCCGTGGCCGCCGAGGCCGCCGAGCGCGGTGCATCGGTGACGCTGGTGTCCACGGTCTCGCTCCCCGCTCCCGCCGGCGTCGCCGTGGTGGCCGTCGAGACGGCCGAGGAGATGCGCACCGCCATGACCGACGCTGCCGGGTGCAGCGACGTCGTGGTGATGGCGGCCGCGGTCGCCGACTTCCGTCCCGCTGCCGCAGCGACCGGCAAGTTGAAGAAGCGAGACGGCATCCCGGAGATCGTGCTCGAACCGACGCCCGACATCCTGGCCGAGCTCGGCGCGGCGAAACCCGACGGTCAGGTGCTGGTCGGATTCGCCGCCGAGACCGCCGACCTCGTCGCCAACGCCACGTCCAAGCTGGCGACCAAGCGGCTCGACCTGATCGTCGCCAACGACGTCGGCGCACCTCGTGTGGGCTTCGCTCACGACACCAATGCGGTTACGCTGTTGCGGCCCGACGCGGAGCCTGTCGAGATCGACCTCGCGAGCAAGCGAGACGTCGCTCGGGCCGTCATCGACACCATCGTCGCC
>Ga0102938_10000227_pt1 | contig 39638 bp, 30 predicted proteins | sample SalPonR2_B_D2_MG_FD_84516 | JGI IMG/M metagenome (GOLD analysis project Ga0102938, IMG submission 84516) | Salt pond soil microbial communities from South San Francisco under conditions of wetland restoration - Salt Pond MetaG R2_B_D2_MG | ecosystem: Environmental > Aquatic > Marine >...
GGTGGCGGAGAAAGAGGGATTATTCGCTGCGAAATTATTTTCTAAGGATCAGCTCATGATCCCTCAGTTGGGAAACCGCTAAACTTTGGGCATAAAAAAAAGGTACCAAGTTTAAACTTAGTACCTCTGGTGGCGGAGAAAGAGGGATTCGAACCCCCGGACCCGCGAAGGTCAACGGTTTTCAAGACCGCCGCATTCGACCACTCTGCCATTTCTCCGGTTGCAAAACTATAACATTAATTTTTTATCGCCAAAAAAAAACAAAATAAAAGTAAAATAAAATTCAAATAAAACAGAAAGGCTTTTCTTAAACTCTAAAACCCATCACAAGTACATCATCTACCTGTTCATATCCTGTTTTCCAGTCATTGTAGAACTCTTCCAGCTTTTTTTCCTGTTCCTGCATATCCAGTTCATAAATACTCGTTAAAAACTGTTTAAATTTAAGCTTTGTCATCTTCTTATTGAAATGACCGCTTATCTGGTCAGCAAATCCATCAGTAAAGAGATAGAAAGTATCATCTTTCTGTAATTTAACTTTATGCGATTTAAAAGGCTGGTCCAGTTTACTCTGGATCCCTAATGTCATTCTATCTGGCTTGTATTCGATAAGCTTACCGTTACGAACTATATAGAGTGGATTGTAAGCTCCGGAATATTGTAATTCATTGGTTTTAAGGTCCCAGACAACAAGGGAAATATCCATCCCGTCCCTGTTTTCGTCATCAAATTCTTCCTGATGTAATGCTTGTATCACTCTTGTTCTCAAACGATTCAGTATAACATCTGATGAATGAGTACCCTCGGAACTTATATCATTTAAAATAGATAATCCCAACAGACTCATAAATGCACCGGGGACACCATGCCCTGTGCAATCAACAGCAGCAATTATCATTTTATCCTGTTTATAATCGAAGAAATAAAAATCTCCACTAACAATCTCTTTAGGCTTAAACAAAATAAAATAATTTGTCAATACATTTTTTAGTAGGTGTCCGGGTGGTAATACTGCAGATTGAATACTTTTAGCATATTTTATACTGGAAGTAATCTCATCGTTCTTTACTGCTATTTCATTTCGTTGCTGGTTTGCAATGTTTCTTTGTTTCTCAAGTTCATCCCGCTGCATCCTGATTTCTTCATTCTGACCCTGCAATTCTTCATTTTTTGACTGAATTTCATTGTTCTTTTTAAGCAAAATTGCGTGTGATTTCCTTTTACTCCTGAAATGAATATATAAAAAGATAAGCGACAGGGTAATAATTATCAATACTGCAATAATTATATATTGTTGCGAACGCTGTTTTTTTATTAAAACTTCTTTCTTCTCCAGTTGCAATTTTCTCTTTTCCAGTTCCTGTTGCCTCTCTTTAACTTTATATCTTGCTTCAATATTTTCAATTGTTTTCATTTTCTCCTCATTGAATAATTCATCTTCCAGGGATTCAAATCTCCTTGTATAGGTTAATGCTTTCCTATAATTGCCCTTTTCTTCTTCCAACTCGGACAAAACTTCATAAGCCTCTTTGATTTTTAACTTATTACTTATTGATTCGGCAACATCGAGACTTTTGTGTGCAAAATAACTGGCTCTGCTATAATCTTCTTTTTTCATATAAGCTTTGGCCAGGTAGCAGTAATCTTCTGTTAAACCTAATTTATCACCTATCTGGTTATCTAATTTTAAAGCTTTGTAAAAATAATTTAAAGCTTCATCTGTTTTATTTGACTTTAAGTTTAAAACACCAAGATAAGAATATACTCCGGAAATACCCCTTTGATCATTCACTTGTTTTCTTATTTTCAGAGCCTTGTCCAGAAAAGTCTTTGCCTTCTGGTATTCGTTTTTCTGAAGGTAAACTGCACCGATATTACTATAACATGTTCCTGCGTTCCTTATTTCATTTGTTTTCAAATAATTGTTAAGTGCATCTTTATAATATCGAATGGCCTTATCATAATCTTCCTGTTCTTCAAATATTCCTCCCATATTATTATAACAACCTGAAATTCCAGTAATATAATTTATAGAATCATAAACCATCATTGAGTTTTCATATTTCTCAATAGCTTTTGCATACTCTCCCAATTGATAAAATACATTACCCAGGTTCATATAGGCATGGCCTATTTTTTTCTTATTCTCAAAAATATCAGAGCTATCCGTTAGCTCGCCACTAAGCTGCCTTCTCATTTCAAGAGACTTACGTGTATTTTTTAGTGCCTTAAAATATTCTCCTCGTTTTCTGTTGATTAATCCTAAATTATTATAGGTGTTTGCCATTCCTCCATAATCATTTAGTTCTTTTTTTAATTTTAATGATTTATGGAAATATTCCTCAGTCTTATCCAGATCTGATTGTATCAGGTAAAATATTCCTATATAATTATAAGCCCTTGCCTCTTCAACACGAATATTCTTTTCTTTTGCAAGTCTTAAACCTTTCTGGTAATAATGTATTGCAGAATCCTGATCAGTGTATAAAAACACATCACCAATATCAAGGTATAGCTCAATGACAGTAGTGTCGTCTTGTGTTTGTGAAATAATATTTTTAATACTGTCAGCTTTTTGTTTCTGAGAAAAAACAGCGACAGGTATTAAAAGAAAAAGAAATAAATAGAGTTTTCGTCTCATATGAAAAAACTATACGTAATCAATATAAAAATGTTATAACTTCGTTAACAATACAATATTTTCAACGTGATATGTATGAGGGAACATATCAACCGGCAGCAACTCCGAAACCTCATAACTGTCTTTGAGCAGGTTAACATCTCTTGCCTGTGTAGCTGGATTACAGCTAACGTAGACAATTTTTTCAGGCCGGGCCTGAAGAATACTTTCAACTACTTTTCTGTGCATTCCTGCTCTTGGCGGATCAGCTATTATTACATCAGGCTTTCCTTCCTCTTCAAAAAGTTGATCATTCAATATATCTTTCATATCTCCCACCAGAAATTCAGCATTTTTAATGTCATTAATAGTTGCATTTTCTTTTGCATCCTCAATTGCTTCGGGTACGGATTCAATACCTATAATTTTCTTACATTCAGGAGCTATAAAATTAGCTATTGTTCCTGTGCCTGTATATAAATCATAAACAATTTCATTTCCTTTAAGATTTGCATATTTCCTCACCAGCTTATAAAGTTCATAAGCTTGCAAACTATTTGTCTGAAAGAAAGATTTGGGCCCAATTTTAAATTTAATTCTTTCCATCTCCTCTCTGATATAAGGTTGGCCTGCATAAACCACAGGTTCCAAATCGTATATAGAATCATTTTTTTTATTATTAATCATGTATATGAGTGAGGTTATTTCAGGAAATGTTTCAGCTACATGCTTCATAATCATTTCTATTGACTCTTTATCCTGGTAATAAAATATCATTATAACCATCAACTCATTAACAGAAGATGTCCTGATAATCAAATTCCTTAAAAATCCTTCCTGTTTTCTTAAGTCAAAGAATGAAAAATCATTTTCTAATGCAAATTTTCGAATGCCCAGGCGTATTTCATTAGAAGGAGAAGGTTGCAAAAAACACTCTTCCAGATCTACAACTTTGTCCCATCTGCCAGGTGTATGCAGCCCCAGCCCCTGCTTAGGTTTGTTGAATTCCTGTTTGTCAAGCTCTTCTTTTGTAAACCATCGCTGACTGGAGAATGTAAATTCCAGCTTATTTCTATAATATTTCACGTTTTTCGAAGGAAGGATATCGTTACTTTTCTGAATGCTAACTTTACCAATCCGCTCAAAATTATCAATCACTTCCTGCTGCTTATATTTTAACTGTTCGGAGTATTTGAGGTCTTGCCATTTACAGCCACCACATACTCCAAAATGTTTACAAAAAGGTGTTGTTCGTTTATCAGATAACTTATGAAAAGCCACAGGAATCGCTTCCAGGTAATTTTTTTTCTTTTTGATAACCTGCAGATCAACTATGTCTCCGGGTAACGCTTTCGTAACGAATATAACCTGTCCGTCTACTTTAACTATTGATTTCCCTTTTGAACCAATATCTTCTATAAGGACATTCTCAAAACGGGGTAAATTTCTCTTCTTTCTTGCCAATTTTTTGGTCAAAATTAATCAAGTTTTAAGAAATATTATTAACAACCCCAAAAAATTGAAACAAAACCCTTCAGAAATAAACAGATTTCTGTGCATAACTTTAAATCAGACAATTGTTGCATTTTAATAACAAAGGTCTTAATTTCGCCAACGAAATTTATTTATAAATGATCTTAATAAAGAAAAATATAAAAACAATATTAGCTCTGTTCCTGTTAACAGTTATCTTTATCCTGCCAATAGGCTCAACTACAAAATACAAAGCCTCAGGATTTAATGATTCAGATTTAACAGGAATAAATAATGAATCATTTATAAAAATAATTCATCAGGATAAAATTAAGAAGATTGATTCCATTCTTAAGGAAAAAGAGAAAAGATACAGTTTTAATGGAAATGTGCTTGTGAGTTATCATGGCAAGATATTGTACAATAATTCGCTGGGTTATGCCGATCCAAGACAAAAAACAAAACTTACACCAGAACATTCTTTTCAGTTGGCTTCTATAAGTAAACAATTTACGGCAGTTGCCATATTAATTTTAAAACAGCAGGGAGCACTTAATCTAACAGATAGTGTAATACGATTTCTCCCTGATTTTCCATATAAAAATATCACAGTAGAAATGCTGTTAAATCATACTTCAGGATTACCCAACTATATGTGGCTTCTGGAGCATAAATGGGACAGGCAGAGCGCTCCTGATAACCAGGAATTAATTAAATTGCTTGCCAAACACGATCTTAATCTCTATTTTAAACCAGGCTCCCGCTATAATTATTCAAATACGGGATATGCTGTTTTGGCGTCAATAATAGAAAAAACAAGCAATAAAACTTATGAAGAATTTCTGAATAAAAAGATCTTTGAACCACTGGGAATGAATCATACATTCGTAGGAAACAACAATCACGATTTTAACACAAAAATAACGGATGGATTCAGAAGATGGGGCCGGTCATATATTTCAATACCAAAAACAATAAATGACAATATTTACGGAGATAAAGGGATTTATTCAAGTACAGGAGATTTATATAAATGGGATCAGGCATTATACGAAGAAAAACTCATCCCGAAAAAGCTTTTGGAAAAAGCATTTACACCATTAATGCTGCATGGAAAATATAAGATTCGTTATGGTTATGGTTTTCGGATTAAAGATACAGAAGACGGAAAAATCGTTTATCACAACGGACGATGGAATGGTTTTCGGACCAGTTTCCACAGATACCTGGAAGATACTACCTCTATTGTCATATTAAACAATACAAGTAGAAGCATTAATTCACGAATAATTGATGATCTGGAAACTATCCTTTTTGAAAAATCCTGAAAAATCAGCCTAATTCACTAATGTGTTCCAGTGAATTAATATCAAGAATCTTTATTTTTCGCCCATCGAGACCTATCACCTTTTCCTGTGCAAAAGCAGATAAAGTTCTGATAGCATTAGAGGTTGTCATATTTGATAAGTTCGCAAGATCTTCACGGCTCAGGTAAACTTTCAGGGTTGTATTATCTTCTTCAAAGCCATAAGTGTCTCTTAAGAACAATAAAGACTCAGCCAATCTTCCGCGTATATGTTTCTGGGTAAGCGTTACTGTTCTTGTGTTAGAAAAACCCAATTCAGATGCCAGAAATTTTATAATTTTTAAAGCAAATTTTCCGTTCTCCTCCAATACATCAAAAAGAGTATTTTTTTCAATTGTAACAATTTCTGATTCATCAATCGCTTCTGCTGTAGCTAAATAATTCTGCTTTGCAAACAGTGCCCTAAACCCAATAAAACCATTTCTTTTAGCCATTCGAACAATTTGATCTCTCCCACCAACTCCTTCTTTAAATATCTTAACTTTTCCTTTAGATAAAAAAATAAGCCCTGTCGGCTTATCTCCTTCTTTATATATAATCTCTCCTTTATTATAATTTGAACGGGTACTATTTTCTACCAGCTTGTCTTTCTGAGCAGCTGTCAGGTCAGTAAAAACAAGCATTTTATCCAGCATTGACTTACTTTGATTCATATAGAACAAATAATATGTTATTTAACATGCAAATGTAATTAAATAGAAATTGATAAAAAAATTTTTTGCTCACTTTCGTATATTCTCGCAAGCAGAACAATTTATCAGGATACTGCCCGGCTTTATTATTACCGGGCAGCATCATATTTAATTATCAATTATAATTTTACTTACATGGTTATTATCTCTAATCTGAATATGAAGCAAATAGACCCCGGGTGACAGATCCCCAAGATTTAGACTATGCTTTTTGGAAATTTCAACGGCCTTCACCATTCTGCCCTGAAGATCATATAGCTTAATCTCTGCTTTTTCTTCAATTCCCTTTACAATTAATATATCTTTTACAGGATTAGGATATACTTGTATGATGTCTTCCAGTTGATCTTCAATAGCAGTTAATTCTTCAAAATGCGCAACAAAAGACCTATCTCTGTAAACTTTAACATTTAAAACAGGATTGTTTGATATTAATGTATCAGACTCAGTCCAGTTCATAAATTGATAACCGCTTTCCGGTACAGCTTCTAACACAGCAGTTTCTCCCCGGTAATAATCTCCCAAACCATTAATTGCCCCTGCAGACACAGGCGATTCAGTTGCAGTGACAGAAAAAGAAGGAAGAGGTTCAAAAACAGCAGCAAGGGTTAAATTTTTGGTTGCCTCAAAAGAATATATAGAATCATAAGAAAAATAATCTTCTCCATCATTCCACCCCATAAAGGAATAACCTTTGTCAGAAGATGCCTCAACAACTACCGTTTCACCATCTTCATAGGATCCCGCCCCACTGACACTGCCTGCACCAGCAGGATCTGCATTTAAACTAATGGTATAAGTTGCAATGGGCACATCAACATACATATTTTTAGTTTCTAAGGTAAGTGAAGTTGCCAAATTATTGGTTATTTCGCATTTGTAGACTCCAGCACTATCTGTATCAAAAGTTTGAATAGTAAATACAGCGCTGTCTGAATTAGCGATAGGTGTACCATCTTTGTACCACTGGTAAACATTCTGCTCTCCACCAACCGACACAGATAATTCGACAGGAGCTCCGGTATTTGGGGATAAAGAGACCACCTCACCTATTATTGCCTGAGGCGAATAATAAAAACTACCTGAAGAAACTCCAATGTTGGGTTCAATATCTTCAAATGTGAATTGGTTCTCCTTTATGTTTATAAACTCTAAATTGCTTAATGAAGAAAAATCTGGCAAACCATCCAACTGATTATCATGAATGGTAAACTTTTTTAATAAAGACAAATTGGTGAGGTCTGGAGAAATACTTCCTGTAAATTGATTTCTACCCAGGTTAAGAATTTCAAGATTGGTCAGACCATAAACTTCTGCATGAATCTCACCCGTTAATTGGTTCCCATCTAATTGTAGTTCTCTCAATTTACTAAACTCGCCAACAGCCACAGGAATTGTACCATCCAGTTGATTGTTTCCCAGGTCAATATTGGTTAAATGAACTCCTTCCGTTTTTATCCCATACCAGTACTCTACATCATCACCAGTCTTCCAGTTATATGATTTTATCCAGCTACTGCCATTTGTGTTATCATAAATATTAATTAACGCCTCATACTCACTTGTTAAAATACCCTTAGTTAGCGAAGTATCGCCAACACCCTGCGGAATTGTTTGTAAAGTGAGATCCGGAAAATGATCATTCGTAATACGACAAAAGTATGCCCCATCTTCAGAGGTGTTCACTGATAAGGTATCCAGGGTATCAGCAGTTAATGCCATATCATTCTTGTACCACTGATAATCATTCCCTACTCCTTCATCCATACTTTCAAAAACAATTTGGTCATTTGTTTGTGTTGATTCGACAGGAATCTTCCTTTGCGGAGCATAATTAAAAGTTGAGGCAACCACATCTGCCATCTGTAAATCGGCGAAATCCAGATAGTTATCTTCTACAATAAAATTTTTAAGGGCAGACAAAGAGGACAAATCGGGCAAGTAACTAAAATAATTATTTTCAATATGAAAATACTCAAGATTGGTAAGATTGGCAAATTCGGATGGGATACTGTCTTCCAGGTAATTGTCGTTTACTCCAAACCAGGTTAATTTGGTCAGATTACCTGCTTCTGGCCGTAAATTGCCTGTTAATTCATTATACGAAAGCATTAATATTTCAAGGTTTGACAAACTATATAGTTCCACCGGAATGCTGCCAGTTAGCTGATTAGAAGATAATCTCAATTCCTGAAGCTCAGATAAATTACCAATTTCAGAAGGTATTGAACCTTCAAGATCGTTATTATATAAAAACAAGACTCTCAGACTATCCAATAAACCTGTTTCCGGGGGTATTGAACCATGAATATGATTATTGTGAAATTTTAATACCCTGAGTTTATCCAAATCCCCTATTTCAGACGGAATCTGGCCTATCATATTGTTCATCCCAAGATCAATACCCGTAACACGTCCGTCAGTAATGGCAACACCAAACCATGTTGAAACCGGTCCACTAAGCCAGTTATCCTGATCTTTCCAGATATCACCATTGGTCGAATTATAAAGCGCAACCAGCGCCAATGAGTCGGATTCATTAACAGAGGTAACAGTTTTTTCTTGCTGTTTCTCCTCTGAGAAAGGTTGGGTTTGAGCATGGAAATCTTCATTAATTTCCGGGATCATTTCATTGGAAGCTTTAAGAAAAAAGAAACCAACAAACAAAAAAACGAATGTAACTATCAATTTTTTTTTCATAAAAAAGGTAATTTAAGAAGAACATCCCATAAATACTCAATTACCGGAGGTTCAAGTGAATAATATTTTTTTTGTTTTTGAACTCTGCAACATAAGACAAGAATCATTCCCTTTTTTGTAAGGCATAACAGTAAAACACAATTTGCTTAGTAGTAGCTAACCAACAGAGATTATTTCTAATCCGATAAAATTATCCCAAACTTCTACTTTCAATCAAAAATAAGCAAAATATATTTAACTGGCAATCAAAAAAAAAGCGAAGAAGATGAATTCTTCCTCGCTTTTAAAAACTATTAATTAATAACCAAAAACCTATTCAATTTTGATTTGTTTGGACTCTTCTTTTTTCTTTTCTTCTACTTTAGGTACAGTTACATAAAGAATTCCATCTTCATGTTTGGCTTTAATCTGATCTGCATTAATGCCTTCAGGAAGACTAAATGATCTCTGGAATTTGCTGTAACTAAATTCTCTTCTCAGATAATTTTCATTATCGTCTTTGTCTTCATCCTTGCTTTCTTTTTCAGAAGAAATGGTTAAAACATTGTTCTGCAGATCAACGTTAAAGTCTTTCTTGTTCAATCCCGGAGCTGCTACTTCAATTACATAATTATCTTTTGTTTCTCTCACATTTACTTCTGGTATAGTAGGATTGCTCTCAAAATCGAAAACATTTGGGAAAAAATCCTTTCCAAAGAAATCATCATCGAAATTGGGTAAAAATCTTTTATTTCTTAACATTGGTATCATAGTTATGCCTCCTTTCTTTTTGTTTCGACTTATTTAATTGCCACTAAAATTATTACAAATGCCATACCAATGAAAAAATTCCGCCATTTGATGCCATAATGTCACACACAAACAGACAAAAGGTGCCAATAAGGCATTGTTATATTTAAATAACTGTTTATCTGTCATATATAAGTAAACAAAAAAAGAGGGAAATATTGAGAATATAATTTCACTAACTTTATATCAACATTAAAAATTAAGAAAATGGAAATATACCTTGACTATAATGCAACTACCCCCATTGATCCAAAAGTTGCCAATACCATGAAACCTTTTCTTTACGAATATTTTGGCAATCCCTCAAGTGTACATAAGTATGGTATTTCCACGAAAAAGGCGGTTGAGAAAGCAAGAAAGCAAGTTTCTGAATTAATAAATTGTAATCCCTGGGAAATTATTTTTACCTCTGGTGGCACAGAATCTAATAACTATGCTATTAAAGGAATTGCGCATAAAAACAGATACAGGGGAAACCATATAATCACCTCACAAATAGAGCATCCTGCTGTTATTGAAGTCTGCAAATATCTTGAAAAAAATGGCTTCCGGGTTACTTATTTACCTGTAGATAAATACGGATTAATCGATGCCCATGAACTTGAAAAAGAAATACGGAAAGAAACGATTCTGATTAGTATTATGCACGCCAACAATGAAATAGGAACCATTCAGCCTGTTGGAGATATTGGTGAAATTGCGGAGAAACATAACATTATCTTCCACACAGATGCTGCGCAAAGCGCAGGAAAAGTACAAATTGACGTGCAAAGGGATAAAATCGGACTTTTATCTGTAGCAGGCCATAAACTTTATGCTCCAAAGGGAATAGGTGCACTTTATATTCGTGAAGGAATTGAACTTGAAAAATTAATTCACGGAGCAGATCACGAAAGAAATCTGAGAGCAGGCACAGAAAATGTGCTTGAAATAGCTGGTCTGGGAAAAGCATGTGAAATTGCAGGGAAAAACCTGGAAGCAAACAAGAAAAATATGAAATTTACGAGAGATCTTCTGGAGAAAAAAATTACCCAGGCTTTAGACAATATTAAAATTAACGGTCACACTGAAAAAAGATTACCCAACACCTCTTCCATCAGTTTCCCGGGAGTGGAAGCCAATATCCTGTTAAACGAATTATCAGATAGCGGAATAGCAGCTTCTGCCGGTGCTGCATGTCACACAGACTCCATTGATGTTTCTTCAGTATTATCAGCGATAAAGCTTGAAGAAAAATATGCTATGGGAACAATAAGATTTTCAACCGGTAAGTTTACAACAAAAGAAGAAATTGACGAAGCTGTCAATATTATCAAAGAAAAGGTGAAAAACCTTCAGCCGGAAAATAAACCTGCTAATGACACTATACAAGAAACCTCAGAAATCAAATTAACTCATTATACGCAGGGAATGGGATGTGCATGTAAACTTAGACCCCAGGAACTTGAAAAAATTATTCAAAAATTTAACCTGAATAAAGATCCTAATATACTGATAGATAGTAGCACAGCCGATGATGCAGCTGTATATAAAATCAATTCAGAAACTGCTATAGTTCAGACACTCGATTTTTTTACACCCATCGTTGATTCTCCCTATGATTTCGGAGCCATTGCTGCAACCAATGCCTTGAGCGATATTTATGCCATGGGAGCCGAACCAATATTTGCCTTAAATATTGTTGGTTTTCCATCTAGTCGGCTATCAATAAGCATATTACAAGACATTCTGAGTGGTGCAAAAGACAAAGTTAAAGAAGCCGGCATTTCTGTTCTCGGTGGCCATACGATTGACGATCCGGAACCCAAATACGGGTTGGTCGTTACTGGAATTGTACACCCTGACAAAATCTTAAGAAACAGTACAGCTAAAATTAATGATGCAATCATTCTCACAAAACCTGTCGGAACAGGTATTCTCAGTACAGCTATAAAAAGAGGCCTTACAAATACAAAAGTTGTAGAAAAAATTACACAACTCATGACCTCTTTAAACAATAAAGCTGCAAAAGTTATAAAACAATATCCTGTTAATGCATGTACAGATGTAACAGGATTTGGTTTGCTCGGTCATTTACATGAAATTACCAGTTCGAGCCGGAAAGATGCCTTGCTATCTCTGGAGAACATTCCAGTTATTGAAGAGACATGGGAGTTTGCCGCAGGAGATATAATTCCGGGAGGAACCAGAGACAACCTTGAATATCTGAAAGAGAAAACATTATGGGATGAAGGAATTTCAGAAATTCAGAAACTCATAACAAATGATGCTCAAACATCAGGCGGACTGCTGTTTACAGTGCCAGAAAAATACACAGAGCAAATAATTAAAGACCTTGCCAATGAAGGATTAAAGGATGCTGCCTGCATTGGAAAAATAACAAGGGAAGGAAACGGAAAAATACAAATATCAAAAAAATAAAACAATATGAAAATGAAATGGACACTTGAGAACAAATATGCGTTAGTAACAGGAGGAACCAGAGGCATTGGAAAATCTATCACAGAAATGTTTGTAGACCTGGGAGCAAAAGTTATCGTAATTGCCAGATCCGATGAAGATATTAAGAAAATAAAAAATACCTACCCAAAAAATATAGAAGGATTATCATTGGATCTTAGCGAACCTGTAAATTATAAAAGAGCTATAAATTTTGTGAATGATAAATTTGGAAAACTTGACATCCTTGTAAATAATGTGGGAGTAAATATCCGCAAAAAAACTATTGAATACTCGGCAGAACAGTATCAAAAAATTCTTAATACTAACCTGACTTCTGCATTTGAATTAAGCAGGCTGGCTCACCCGATGCTTAAAAATTCTGCGGACCCGTCCATTGTAAATATTTCATCTGTTGCAGGTCAGATCCATATAAGGACAGGATCAATATACGGAATGACCAAATCAGCAATTATACAATTAACTAAGAACCTGGCTGGTGAATGGGGTAAAGACAATATAAGAGTTAATGCGGTAGCACCCTGGTATATAAACACTCCATTGGCCCAGGCAGTGTTAAAGGATAAAGATTATTATAATGAAGTGTTATCAAGAACTCCTTTAAATAAAATAGGCGAACCCGAAGACGTTGCTTCTGCTGTTGCTTTCCTGTGCATGCCACAAGCAGAGTTTATTACCGGACAATGCTTAAGCGTAGACGGAGGATTCACAATTAACGGTTTTTAGTGCTATTTTAATTTTTGGCACTTATTTTGAATAGTTACATAATGTTTAATTGACAAAAAAAGTCTATTTTACTATATTAGAGTCAAATTAAAACCCTGAAAAAATGAAAAAAGCAGCCATTCTATTCAGTTTAGTATTTTTCTGTTTATCGTCATTTGTAAGCCAGGCACAACATGTAGAAAATGTCCGTGCCAAGCAGCTTAACAACAAAATTAATCTCATTTATGATATTACTAAGGAAAAAATAGGCCAACAATTCAATGTTGAAGTATTTTATTCCAAAGACGGTGGGCAAACCTTTAAAGGACCTCTGGATTCACTCACAGGCGATTATGGAGAAAAAATCCGGGGAGGTAAAGACCAGCTTATTGTTTGGGATGTTTTATCTGAAGTTCCAAATCTGATAGGTGAAAAGATTGTTTTTAAGATCAAAGCTATACCCACGACAAGAATATACCCGGAAGACAAGCTTGGAGACTTTGTTTTTAAATTAAAGAGCCTGAAGCCAGAAGGAAATAAATTCAAAACAACACTTACCATTAAAAACACAGGCAAAAAGAAAGACATCCGAATACCCAACCGCCTGGCAAGATTATATGATTTTAAAAACGAAAGGTTTGAAGCAAAACAGGCAATTGTAGGAAATGTAAAGGGAATGGAACGACATTCTCAGCCTCAGACCACATTGAAAAAAAATCAAAAAATACAGGCTACCTTTTACTATAATGCTCCAAAGTATGGAGTTGACAGGTTCAAATTATTTCAACTGGGATTTGACATCCTTGAAATATCTTACGGATTAGATGTAACCCCAGGAAAAATAGAATTCAGGGATATACCTCTCGAAAAATCAGGTTATAAACAAATTGCTGAGGCTTCCTCAAAACCTAAAGAAATTAAAATCGGCAAAAAAATTACACAACCCGCTGATAATCAACCTCCAAAAATAGCACTTAAAAAACCGGTTTATAAAAAAGACGAACCTGTTATCGTAACAGATGAAAAATTTGACATTGAGGGAAAAATAACAGATAAAACAGGTATTTTTGATTTCACCATAAACAATATGAGCGTTGATTATAACGACCAGGGCAGATTTACAAGCACAATCACTCTTGAGAATGGCTTTAATGATATTATCTTACACGCAAGTGACATCAAAGGTAACAGTAAGGAGAAAAAGATAACTGTTATTTTTATGGCTGAAGAGGAAGCCAGCAAAGAAAAATTAAGAGATATTGTCAAAAAGGAGAATGAAAAATACACAGAACTAAGAGGTAGTAGAAATTTTGCGATTCTTATCGGAGAAAATGAATATGAGGATCCCCTGATCAATGACCTGGACAATCCATATAAAGATGCAAAAATGCTCTCTACAACCCTTCTAAACAATTATGCTTTCGAAGAAGAAAATATCAAACTAATGAACAGTCCTACAAGAGAAGAAATAATGGTTGAACTTGACAAGTTAAACAATACCTTGTCTGAAAACGATAACCTACTTATCTTTTACGCAGGACATGGTTACTGGGACGCAGAAAATAAAGTGGGTTACTGGCTTCCCTCTGACTCTAAGAGTGATCATACAGCAAACTGGTTCAGAAACAGCACACTAACCGAATATGTAAGAAGCATTGATGCGAAGCATACATTAATTATTGCCGATGCATGTTTTAGTGGGAGTATCTTCAAAACCAGGAAAGCATTTGCCGATGCACCTCAGCAAGTACAAAACCTTTATAAATTACCAAGCCGTAAAGCTATGACAAGTGGCAGTCTTAAAGAAGTCCCAGACCAAAGTGTATTCCTGAAATACATGGTTAAACGTTTGAATGAGAATGAACAAAAATATATTACTGCTGAAGAGTTATTTAACAGCTTTAAGGTGGCTGTAGTTAACAACAGTCCGAACACTCCTCTTTACGGAGAAATAAAAAATTCAGGAGATGAAGGTGGTGATTTTATTTTTGTTAAAAAAACCGGCAAATAAGTTGAGTTCGATGTAAATTTACAACTAATGCTCAGTTATTCAGATAGCCCTGGCCTTTAAGGCCGGGGTTATTTATTAAATCGAACTCAGCTTAAAACAATCTATACTTTACTCTTCTTTTCTCAGATGTCTTGTAAGATTATCAATTGTTCCTATTTCTATATATGAAGCGCCGTAGTTTCTGCCAAAATTTCCAGCTATCACAACAACCAGGTCATTCTTGTGAATTTCATGCCCTTCCTGCAAATGGTCCATTGCGTCGATTAAAAATTCGTGTGAAGTATTCTGCGGTTCCATATAATCAGTAATTACTCCATAAAGAAGCTGTAATTCCCTCATGGTACTTTTTAAATAGCATTGTGCATAAATAGGTTTATTACCCCGGTATGCCGCCAGGCTTCTGATCGTACGGCCAGAAGTAGTATCTGCAATAATTGCTTTTGCATCAAGCGTTATAGAAGCCTGAACAGCCGATTTGCATAAAAAATCAGATACTTTATTATTAATTACAGAAATAGGGATGTCATTCATTTCCTCCCTGGAATTTTCCACTTCATAAGCTACTTTGGCCATTGTTTTTACTGCCTCTACCGGATATTTCCCTGAAGCAGTTTCTCCGCTTAACATTACTGCATCTGTTTTGCTGTAGATTGCGCTGGCAACATCATTTACTTCAGCCCGTGTAGGACGGGGATTGTGAATCATGGAATGAAGCATTTGTGTGGCTATAATTACAGGTTTTCGGCGTTCGATACACTTATTAATCAGCATTCTCTGTATCCCCGGTATCTTCTCATAGGGTATCTCAATGGCAAGATCTCCCCGGGCTACCATAATTCCGTAGACATGATCTAATATTTCATCAATATTATCTACACCCTGCTGGTTTTCAATTTTGGCAATAATTTTTATTTCTTTCCTGTACTTGTCAAGTAGTTCCTTTATTGCCTTTACGTCTTCCACATTTCTCACAAAACTATGGGCAATAAAATCTATATCATGCTCAGCTGCAAATTTGATATATTCCTTGTCTTTTTCACTCACAGAAGGCAAATTAATATGTACATTAGGAACATTCACACTTTTTCTTGGTTTAACCAATCCAGAATTGTTTACCCGGCATACCAGATATTCATTTTTCTTTTCTAATACTTCCAGTTCAACCTCTCCATCATCAATTAAAATTTTACTTCCTTTGGGAACATCTTTTGAAAAATTAACATAATTTACACAAACCAGATCCTTTGAGAGTTGTCCATTGGTATTTCCTCCTACCTTTATTTTATCCCCGTTTTCCAGTTGAACCGGCTCTTCAGCATCAACTATCCTTACTTCCGGACCTTTAGTATCCAGTAGCAAAGCTATATGCTCTGATACCTGCCTGGTATTTTCCACAATTTTTAAAGTTTGCTTCGGAACCTGGTGAGCTGTATTCATTCTGACTACATTCATACCATGATCATAAAGCTGCTTAATAAAATCTGTATCTGCTTTACGATCAGAGATAGTAGCTACGATTTTTGTTTTTGGCATAATAAAAAGATATAAATTATTTTTTTGAATAATAGAAACGCAGGCTTTCAATGGCAAGCCTGTAGCCATCCAGGCCAAAACCTATAACAGATCCTAAACATACCGGGGCTAACAATGAAGTATGCCTGAACTCCTCGCGTGAAAATACATTGGAGACATGAACCTCTACTGTTGGAATTTCCAGGGATGATATTGCATCTCTCAGAGAAACAGAAGTATGTGTGTAACCTCCTCCATTCAGGATAATTCCTTTATGGCTTTTTCTTACATCATGAATACAATTTATAAGTTCACCTTCCACATTAGATTGAAAATAATCGATAGTAAAAGAACTAAAATGCTTTTTTAATATTTCAAGATATTTTTCAAAACTAATTTCTCCATAAATGGACTTTTCCCTTTCTCCTAATAAATTTAAATTAGGACCATTAATGATTTGAATTTTCATACTATCTTCTTTAATTTGTACAAAAATACAATTTAACAAAAAAATCCGTTTAATTACTTGTTAAATTAATACTATGAATTGGGAAATTTCTATAAAAAACTTTATAGATTTTCTGAGGTTGGAAAGGTCGCTCTCAGCAAACTCAATTAATGCTTATTACAACGACATTAATAAGTTAAAAAATTATCTTGATCTGAAGAAACTGAATGTATCACCACAGCAAATTAATACAGAACATCTGAGAAATTTCATCTACTGGCTCAATGAAATGGGCCTTTGCTCAACAAGCCAATCCAGAATAATTTCAGGTATCAAATCCTTTTATAAATATTTACTTCTTGAAAATCAGATAGAAAAAGATCCTGCAGCTCTTCTGGAAGCTCCAAAAATTGGTAGAAAATTACCTGAGGTCCTTACAATTGAGGAGATAGATCAACTAATAAAAGCAATTGATCTGAGTCTTCCCGAGGGTCAAAGAAACAAAGCAATAATTGAAACTTTATACAGTTGTGGATTAAGAGTTACAGAACTTATACAGCTAAGAATTTCAAATCTTTACTTTGACCAGGGTTTCGTGAGGATTATTGGAAAAGGAAATAAGGAAAGACTGGTTCCTATAAGCCAAAAAGCTGTTAAAGAAATAAATTATTACCTGGAAGACAGAAATAAAATAAAAATTGTGCAAGGTTATGAAGATATCCTTTTTCTCAACAGAAGAGGAAAACAGCTAACCCGTGTCATGATCTTTACAATTATTAAAAGGCTGGCTGCAAAGGCTAATATTCCAAAAAATATTAGTCCGCATACGCTAAGACACTCATTTGCCTCACATATGATTGACGGTGGTGCCGATTTGAGAGCTATTCAGGAAATGCTTGGACATGAATCTATTATGACAACTGAAATTTATACGCATCTGGATCGTGAATACTTAAGAGATACGATCATCGAACACCATCCACGTTCATAAAAATCAAAACAGTTTATTAATTCTTACTCACATTTTAAACTATCATATTGGTTCTTTAATCAAAAAGACTGAATCAATAATAGTTATCATGAAAAAAAATACCATTTTAGTTAGCCTGCTTATTGTTTTAGCTGCGAATATTGGTTTGACACAACAAAATAAGAATTCTCCTGCACTAAAAATCAGCAAAATTATGCAGGACCCGGATGAATGGATAGGCAGTCTTCCGGATAATATTTTCTGGTCGGACGACAGCAAAACAATTTATTTTGAATGGAATCCGGAGAACAAGCCCATCGAAGATCTTTATAAAATTGAAATAAATGGGGATTCGCAACATCCAGAAAAAGCCGACCTAAAAGAAAAAAGAGCAATACCTCCGCGTTCAGCAGATTTTAATAATAAAAAAAGCAAGAAAGTTTATGCCAGGGACGGAAATCTTGTTATCTACAACGTTGAAAATAAAACTTCTGAAGTGATTTTAAAGTCCTTTCATTCTCTCAAATCTCCTAAATTCACATTTAATGATAAAGGTATTGTGTTCATTATGGACGGAGATCTGTTTAAATGGAACCTGGATAAAAAAAAGCTGGTTCAGCTTGTTGACTTTGAAAGGAAAAAGGCCACTTCAAAAGAAACAAAGAAAAAAACACCAAAGGAAAAATGGTTGTATAATCAGCAAATGGATCTTTTTAAGGTATTAAGAAGAAGAGAGAGGAATAAATCATACAAAGACAGTATTGAAAATATACATATAAAGCAGGAAATAAAAACGGTTTATACTAAGAACGGCTCACCTGCTAATATTATCCTAAGTCCGGATGAAAAGTACATTACCTATAATCTTTTCAAAAGAGGAAAAAGCAAAAGGACAAGGGTTCCTCATTTTATAAGTAGTACAGGATACCTGGAAATTGAAAAAGCCAGGTCAAAAGTTGGAGGCAGTCAATATCAATATGGATTGCAGATTTACAATATTGAAAAGGATTCGGTCTATTCTGTAAATACTTCAAACATCCCCGGAATAAAAGATAAACCAAAGTATCTGAAAGATTACCCCGGACGCAAAGATGAAAATACAATAGAAAGGAAAGTAAATATATTCGGCCCCTATTGGTCTGACAATGGCAAGAAAGCCCTTATCTCAGTCAGAGCAGCAGACAATAAAGACCGCTGGCTGATGTTGCTTGATATGAAATCTGGCAATACAGAACTTCTGGACAGACAAAGAGACGAAGCGTGGATTGCCGGCCCGGGAATAGGAAGCACAGGATGGAGAGAAAAAATAGGATGGTTGCCGGACAACAAACACATTTGGTTTCAATCGGAGAAGTCGGGCTACTCACATCTTTATATTATGAATGTTGAAAATAAGAAGGAAAAACAACTAACAAAAGGAAAATTTGAAATTTACAACCCCCGGATTTCAAAAGATAAAAAATATTGGTACTTCAACGCCAATAAAACACATCCGGGGGAAAGACAATTTTACAAAATGCCCCTTATGGGTGGTAAGATGGAACAGCTAACATTTATGAAAGGAAGAAATAATGTAGCATTATCACCTGATGAAAATTATATGGCCATTCATTACTCTTCTGCAAATCAACCCTGGGAAATTTATTTTAAAAGAAATACACCTGAAGCCAAACCTGTAAAGCTAACAAATTCTCTGACATCGCTTTTCAAAGCTTACGATTGGAGAAAACCACAAATAATAACTTTCAAAGCAAGAGACGGAAAAAAAGTATATGCAAGATTATATAAACCTGAAAATAAGAATAAAAAAGAGACCCCTGCGGTAATTTTTGTTCATGGAGCCGGATACTTACAGAATGCGCATAACTGGTGGAGCAAATATTTTAGAGAATATATGTTTCATAACCTATTGGTTGACAATGGATATACTGTACTTGATATTGATTACAGGGGAAGTGCTGGTTACGGACGCGACTGGAGAACAGGAATTTACAGACATATGGGTGGCAAAGACCTGACCGATCATATCGATGGGGCAAAATATCTTGTTAAAAAACAAAATGTAGACCCCGAAAGGATTGGAATATATGGCGGCTCCTATGGTGGCTTTATAACACTGATGGCCCTTTTTAAAAATCCAGAAACTTTTGCTGCAGGTGCAGCATTAAGATCTGTAACAGACTGGGCACACTACAACCACACCTACACATCAAACATACTAAACCAACCCACAGAAGACAGTATTGCATATCAAAGAAGTTCACCGATTAATTTTGCTGAAGGACTTGAGGATCCTTTGCTTATTTGCCACGGCATGATTGACGACAATGTACAATTTCAGGATGTAGTCAGACTAACACAAAGATTTATTGAATTGGGAAAAGAAAACTGGGAACTGGCTGTTTATCCTATGGAAAGGCACAGCTTTAAAGAACCTGAAAGCTGGACCGATGAATACAGGAGAATTTTAAAATTATTCGAAGAAAATCTTAAATAGCCTATTAACAAAAAAAGGAGGAAATGCATCCTCCTTTTTAAATTAAATTATCAAAGTTGTTTTTTATTGTAAATTTAATTTTGAAGCAATATCCTCAGGCAATGCATTTTTATTAATCATAATATCCATTGTCTTATAACGCACAAATGCTTCTGAGGCATAAAAATATCCATCATAAATATGGTTTTCATCAGACCATGAATTTTTAACAATATAATATTTATTCCCTTCTTTATCTTTTGCAATTCCGGTTATATGCATGCCATGATCATCTGTTGTCTGCCAGTTGTTAAAAGATTCCTGACGCATTTCCTGTGTAATTTCTTTCTCCGGTACAGGACCGTTAAAACTGTATAATTTGTCTGCCAGTTCATCTTCAGGAATATCAGCCCATTTTGCACTTTCAAGGTTATCCATGCTTTTAACGTCCTTATTTGGAACCACAGCCACTCCATTTTTCCATGAAAAACCTTTCTCGCTAACGTCAGCAGCCCATGCAACAGTATATCCTTTTTCAATTGACTGATCTATTACTTCCATTAATTCATCAATTGGTACATTATAAACTTCATCATAGGCCCAATTATCAGGAACCTCCAGGATAAATTCTGAGTAAAATGGGTGATGAGTATATGAAGAAAGTTCTATATAATTGTCGAGGTCAAGTCCCAGATAATTCTTAGCAAAAGATTTGGGTGTATATTCAGCGCCATCATAGTTAAATCTTTTCACCTCTTCTCCAAGATAAGTATTCAATATCTGGTCAAACGCATCATGCCATACCGGTGTTAACTCTCTGTTTTTGTTTTCCAAAACCTGATCAACATAACCTTTCAAAACAGCATCTAGTTCACCGTGAACATGTTTTTCAGTACCATATTCTAAACCAGGATATTGCTTTTCAGGAACAATGCCATATTTCTTAATCATATTTGTAACATCATGAAAAGCACCGCCCCCGGCAAAATTCAGATTTCCATGAAACCGAACATATTTTTCAGCCTTATCTGAATAAGCATGTCTGACAATCCACATCTCTGAGAGATCCATTGGATCTTTCCCCATTCTCAGTAATTCAGATTCTAAAAATGAAATCGCGGCAAAGCTCCAGCATGTTCCGGAACGATATTGATTTTTCACACTTGTCGCATCCAGTCTTTTAATATCTTCAAACTGGTAACCATTGTTCTTATCCTTATCATCCTGGGAGTAAGCACTTAAACCAAGAAAAACGAACAATAATAAGGGTACAATTAATTTAAATTTTTTCATAGTAATTTTTTTTAGTTATAATAAATCATACAAATATTATAAAAAAAATTGTTTTCGGTTTATTAGATCGAAAAATATTGTACAATTAGCAAAAATTGGGTAGTTTTGGTCTTTTAAAGCAATCAATTATGAAGTATAAAGATTCTGAACTTATTATTAATAAGGATAAAAGTATTTTTCATCTCAAGCTCAAACCAGAAGATATAGCTGAGAAAATTATACTTGTCGGTGATCCCGGAAGAGTAGATTTGATAGGTTCTTTTCTGGATTCAATAAGCATATCCAAACAAAACCGTGAATTTAAGACAATTACAGGCACTTATAAAAGCATCCCCATAACAGTTCTTTCTTCCGGAATAGGAACAGACAATATCGATATTGTAATCAATGAACTGGATGCATTGGTAAATATTGATTTTGACAAACGATCGGACAAAAAAGAACATAAAAAACTAAATCTTATCAGACTGGGTACTTCCGGAGGACTGCAAAAAAACCTACCTGTTGGTTCATTCTTACTTTCCGAAAAATCTATAGGTTTCGATAACCTGTTGCATTTTTATGACATTGATGAAGATGAGGAAAACAAAGAATTCACTTCGGAATTAAAAAAACATTTTGGCTGGCCATTGGAAAGTCATTTTCCATATACCATAAACGGCTCAGATGAATTAATAAACAAATTTAAGAATTCAAATTGTATTAACGGAGTAACTATTTCTGCACCTGGGTTTTATGGTCCGCAGGGCAGAAAATTAAGAATACCAACACGTTACCCTGAACTTAACAATAAAATCAAAGAATTCAAGTTTTCTAATCACAAAATCACTAACTTTGAAATGGAAAGCTCTGCAATATATGCACTCTCAAAATACCTGGGACACAACGCATTAACAATATGTGCAATTATTGCAAACAGAGAAACGAAAGATTTTATTGGAGATTATAAACCGACAATTAAAAAATTGGTCAAACTGGTGTTAGATACAATTTCTAATGAGCAATAAGAAAGAGCAAACAGAAAAGCAAATAAAAGCACTTGTTAAACTACTGGATGATCCTGATGAGGAAATCTACAGGGAAATCTATGACAAATTACTGGCACAGGGTTATAAAGCTTTGCCCGAACTTGAAAAAGTATGGGAGAAATCTTTTGACGAGAAGATACAGGAAAGAATCGAAGGACTTATACAGGAGATTCAGGCCAACAGTGTTAAGAGAAGTTTGAAAAAATGGGCCGGCAAAGGAGGTGAAGACCTCTTTATGGGAAGCTTCCTGATTGCAAAACATCAATACCCGGAACTTAATTTTGAAAGTTATAACAACCGGCTGGAAGAGATCAAAAAAGATATCTGGCTCGAGATCAACGAAAACTTAACAGCACTGGAAAAAGTTCAGATTATTAATCATGTATTTTTTAAAGTCCACGGATTTTCAGGTAATTCTGCCAATTTTTATGCCCCGCAGAATAATTACATTAACCATGTATTAGAGACAAAAAAGGGAAACCCAATCACTTTAGGGATTATCTATTCTGCTCTTGCTCAACGATTGAATATACCGGTTTACGGTGTTAATTTACCCAAAAATTATATTGTTGCGTATAAAAATGAATATGCCCAGGAAGATTCTATACAAAACCAGGTATTGTTTTATATCAATCCTTTTAATAAAGGTGCTATTTTAGGTAAAAAAGAGATTGATTATTTTCTCAAACAGCAAAATCTCAAACGTGAAAAAGAATACTATTTGCCTTGTGATAATTTAAAAATAATAAAAAGATTACTAAACAACCTGATCTACAGTTACGATAAACTCGGATATCCTGATAAAATTCAGGAATTAAGTGAACTATACAGAATACTAACAGACTAGAACAAGATGAATAGCAAATACCTTTTTTTATATACTAATCAAAAATTTAGTAATCGAACAAAAAAAGGTTTCTGTTCAAGGTCATTATTTTTATTTATTGAATTCTTGTCTGCTAATTTTTTGCATGAAAATATTCATCTACTCAAAAATAACTTATTTTCTGTTAGAGCTTATTGTGAATGTGAGATTGGTTTAGTCTGGTATAAAAATTAAGTATATTAGAAAATGAAAAAAAGAAAATCTATATTATATCTTTTTCCTGAATCATATACGCCAAGATGGATTATTTTTCTGCTGGATATCTTTATTGTTCTGATTTCCATCACCGCAGCCTATTTTATCCGGTTTAATTTTGAATTTCCTGAATCAGAACAATTAAACACAAAATTAGGCTTCATAATACCCTATGTTCTCCTTATTCGTTCAGTTACTTTTATAGGATTTCGTTCTTATGCGGGGATCATAAGGTATACAAGCGCCAAAGATACAGAACGGATTTTTATTGTTACCCTAACAGGAAGTTCCATATTTGCAGTGCTAAACCTGGTCAGTTTTTATTTCATTAACAGCCAGTACCTGATACCCTTTTCAGTTATTATAATTGATTTCCTGGCCACAATATTCCTAATGACTTCTGCCAGGTTCATGATAAAAACAATTTACAATGAATTATATGCTCCTGCAAGACATAAAACCAATGTAATCATTTTTGGAGCAGGTGAATTCGGTACGATTGCCAAAAGAACCCTTGACAGAGATGCCGGGACAATGCATAAAGTAATTGGTTTTCTTGAAGATGATAATTCAAAAATTGGTAAAATCCTTGAAAACGTAACCATACACAGCCTGGATGACTTAAATAGTCTTCTCAAAAAATATGAAGTTGAAAAGCTAATCATCTCAAGAAAAGATATTGATGTTAACACAAAAAGCTATTTGGTTGATACATGCCTGGAACATGACGTAAAGGTGCTTACAGTGCCGGAGGTTAATGAATGGATTAATGGAGAATTAAGTTTTAATCAGATTAAAAAAATAAGAATAGAAGACCTGCTTGAAAGGGAGCCCATTATACTGGATGAAAAACAAATAAAAAAGCAAATATTAAACCAGGTTGTTCTTGTAACAGGGGCAGCCGGATCTATAGGTAGCGAAATTGTCAGACAATTAATTAATTACAATCCTAAGAAGATTCTTTTATACGATCATGCAGAAACGCCTTTGTATGATATAGAGCTTTCATTAAAAGAAAAACTGAATTTCAATAATTACGATATTATTGTTGGTAGCATCACAGACCAGAACCGCCTTAATTTTGTCTTTGAAAAGTTTCACCCGTCAATTGTTTATCATGCTGCAGCATATAAACATGTTCCTATGATGGAGAGCAATCCTTATGAAGCCATACGAACAAATGTGGTAGGCACTAGAATGCTTGCTGAAACAGCAAATAATTACAATGTTGATAATTTCGTGATGATCTCTACAGACAAGGCAGTTAATCCAACAAATGTGATGGGAGCTTCAAAGCGAATAGCTGAAATGTTCATCCAGTCTTTCAATGAACTCAGTAAAACCAAATTTGTTACCACACGCTTTGGTAATGTTTTGGGTTCTAATGGCTCTGTGATTCTTCGTTTCAAGAAACAAATTGATGAAGGGGGCCCGGTTACGGTTACTCACCCTGAAGTGACAAGATATTTCATGACAATCCCCGAGGCATGCCAGTTGGTTTTGGAAGCCGGAGCTATGAATAAAGCTGGAGAAATCTTCCTGTTTGATATGGGCGAATCAGTTAAAATTATTGATCTGGCGAAAAAAATAATCAAATTATCAGGACTTGAAATAGATAAGGATATTCAGATTAGATATACGGGATTGAGGCCCGGAGAGAAACTTTACGAAGAGTTATTGAATGACCAGGAAAATACGATCCCAACTTATCATTCTAAAATTATGATAGCAAAAGTAGGTCAGTGCGACTATGAAAAGATAAAAGACCAGATAAACCAGTTGTCGCAAATACTGAAATCAGATAATGATGAAGAACTTTGCGTTAAGAAAATGAAAGAAATCGTTCCTGAGTTTCTCAGCAATAATTCAGATTACAAAAAAATTGATAAATAAACCTGAGTTCGATTTAAAAAGAATACCAAAAACAGGTTTTCTTAATCAATTTTTTTAACGGTATCTCCTTCAAGCCTGTATCGGTCTTTACTTTCAGGACAAACAGCAATATTATCTTCATCAAAATGAAGGCGATGTCCATATTCGCTCATCCAGCCAATTTGTTTAGCAGGATTGCCAACTACAAGCGCATAAGGCTTTACATCTCTTATCACAACAGCCCCCGCTCCAACAAAAGCAAACTCTCCAATAGTATGACCACAAACAATTGTGGCATTGGCACCAATACTTGCCCCTTTCTTTACGAGTGTTTTTTCATACTGATCTCTTCTTACAACTGCACTTCGTGGGTTTGTTACATTGGTAAAAACCATTGAGGGACCTAAAAATACGTCATCCTCACAAATAACTCCGGTATAGATGGAAATATTATTCTGTACCTTCACATTATTTCCTAAAACAACATCTGGTGAAACTACTACATTCTGCCCCAGGTTGCATTCTTCCCCAATCTCCGCATTTTTCATAACATGAGAAAAATGCCATATCTTTGTCCCTTTTCCAATTTTACAGGGTTCATCGATAACAGCCGTTTCATGCGCAAAATAGTCCATAATTATTCAATTATTTAAAGTAGTTAATTATTGAAGTTGTGATCCACTCTAATTGTTCAGTTGTTAATTCAGTATGCATTGGAAGAGATAATACTTTCTCACTTAATCTTTCAGAAACAGGAAATTTATCCTCACTTTTCAAATCATCAACATAAGCTGATTGTTTGTGCATAGGCACAGGATAATAAACCATCGATGGAATTCCTTTTTCTTTCAGATATTCTTTCAGCTCATTTCTGTTCACAGAAGAATCAAGCACTAAGGTGTACTGGTGATAAATATGACTTGAATTTCTGTCCTTAACAGGTGTCTGGATATGTTCCAATTTTCCCAGTTTTTCATCATAATAAGCTGCAGCTTTCTGCCTGGCCTGGTTATAATTATTCAGGTATTTCAATTTTACGTTTAAAATAGCTGCCTGCAGGGTATCTAACCTTGAATTTACGCCTATATCATCATGATAATACTTCACTTTTGAGCCATGATTAGCAATAGTCCTGATCTTTTCGTCCATTTGGTGGTCATTTGTAAACAAAGCCCCTCCATCTCCATAACATCCTAAATTTTTTGACGGGAAAAATGAGGTGCATCCAATATGCCCGATGGTTCCCGCTTTTTCCCAATTACCCTTAAAATTATATTCAGCCCCTGTAGCCTGAGCCACATCTTCAACCACAGAGATATTGTGTTTCTCAGCAATATCCATAATAGCGTTCATATCAGCGCATTGACCAAACAAGTGCACAGGCACAATTGCTTTGGTGTTTTTATTAATAGCTTTTTCAAGCTTATCAATATCAATAGTAAAAGTTTCCGGATTCACATCCACGAGTCTGGGTTTTAAACCAAGCAGTTTAACAACTTCAACGGTTGATATAAAGGTGAAATCAGGTGTAATGACCTCATCTCCGGTTTCCAGGTTGAGTGCCATTAGAGCAATCTGTAAAGCATCAGTACCATTAGCACAGGGAATAACTGAATCAATGCCCAGGTATTTTTCAAGATTATGTTGAAAATCTTTCACATGAGGTCCATTAATAAATGCTGTAGAATCAATTACATCCTGGATAGCATTATCAACTTCATGTTTGATATTTTCATATTGTGTTTTCAGGTCAACCATTCGTATGTTATGCATAGTAAACTTTTTTATACTTTTAAAAGCCGTTTTGATTTTATTAAAAAATTTTACTTCACCAAATTTTGAAGATGTTATTTCACTAGCCCCGTCCTTTAGGGTGGTGATTCAAATGCCTCTTCCGTCTATGATTTCTATAAATTTTGTATCTTAATTTACAAAATTTATAGAAATCTGAGGGAAATTATAGTTTAACTTATCCTCTGCCCTAAAGGACAGGGCTATCCATAATTATATTGTTAAAGTAAAATAAAATCAAAACAGTTTTTTTTTAATGAACAACAAAAGTAAAGAAAAAAAGATATGATTGCCAATGCGAAAAATAAAAAAGAGCCCGGAAGAAGGCTCTTTATAAACAGTAAAAAAGTTTAATTTTTATTTGGCGTAATTAACAGCTCTTTTCTCTCTGATAACAGTTACTTTAACCTGGCCAGGATAAGTCATCTGATCTTCAATATGCTTTGAAATATCGTAAGATAGCTTATCAGCCTGGTTATCGCTTATCTGGTCGCTTCCAACGATTACTCTTAGTTCTCTTCCAGCCTGAATGGCATATGTTTTAGTAACCCCTTCAAAAGAGAGAGCAAGATCTTCTAAATCGCGCAAACGCTGAATATATGATTCAACTGCTTCTCTTCTTGCCCCAGGGCGGGCACCTGAAATAGCATCGCAAACCTGAACAACAGGAGCAATAAGGCTAGACATCTCCACTTCTTCGTGGTGTGATCCAATGGCATTGCATACCTCAGTCTTCTCTTTAAATTTTTCTGCCAGTTTCATTCCTAACACAGCGTGTGGAAGTTCCGGTTCGTCATCCGGCACCTTTCCAATATCATGGAGCAATCCTGCTCTTTTGGCAAGTTTAGGGTTCAGTCCTAATTCCGAAGCCATAATTGAACTCAGATTAGCTACCTCTCTTGAGTGTTGCAGGAGATTCTGTCCATATGAAGATCGATATTTCATTTTCCCAACCAATCGTATTAGCTCAGGATGCAATCCATGAATTCCAAGATCGATGGCTGTTTTCTTTCCAATGTCATTAATTTCATCTTCTACCTGAGACTTGGTTTTATCCACAATCTCTTCAATTCGGGCCGGGTGAATTCTTCCGTCTGTCACCAGTTGATGGAGAGAAAGTCGTGCAATTTCTCTTCTGATAGGATCGAAAGCTGAGAGCGTAATAGCCTCAGGCGTATCGTCTACTATAATTTCAACTCCTGTAGCAGCTTCAAGCGCTCTTATATTACGTCCTTCACGTCCAATAATTCTTCCTTTAATTTCATCGTTATCAATATTAAAGACAGTAACAGCATTTTCTATGGCTGTTTCAGCGGCTACCCTCTGTATTGTCTGAACAGTAATTCTTTTGGCCTCTTTATTGGCATTCATTTTGGCTTCTTCCACAATTTCGTTCATTGTAGACATTGCCTCTGTTTTAGCCTCCGCTTTCAAGGATTCAACAAGTTGGTTCTTTGCTTCTTCGGCGGACATCCCGGATATAGCCTCAAGCTGCTCCACATGTTGTTTATGTGCTTTATCAAGCTCTTCGTTTTTCTTTTCCACTACATCCATCTGAACCTGCAAGTTTTGTCTTATTGCATCCAATTCCTTTTTCTTCTTTTCAGTTTCCTGTATCTTTTGCGAAAGCGTTTGATCTTTTTGTTTTAACTTATTCTCCTGGGCAATTACTTTGTTGGTACGCTCATTCATTTCTTTCTCATGCTCTGCCTTTAACTGCAAAAATTTCTCTTTGGCCTGAAGAATTTTATCTTTTTTGATAACTTCACCTTCAGATTTGGCATCATCAATGAGTTGTCTGCTTTTCTTTTTAAGAGCAACAGACCAAAGGAAGTAGGAAATCAGCCCTCCTCCCACTAAAGCAACCCCAGCAATAATCAGGGTTGTTAGCGATAAATTTTCAAATATGTTTGTTATTATCATAATATATCTGGTTTATAAATTTTCCATAAAAAAACCCGCACAGTTCTATCCTTAACGCTTGTAGAAAACCCCTGTTCTGACATGGGTGGAGTTGCCATTCAAGATCAAGTTTCCCCTGTCCCACTTTTCAGTGGAATTCCGACGAATCGGAATGGGGCCTGCTTTTACTCAAACGAGCTTATCTCCAATTTTGATAAGTGTTGAGTTTCACAGCAATTAAGGAACTATGCGGGTAAAATATCTATTTAAAGAACGTTTTTCTCTTTTTCTAAATATTCATTTAATTCCTGTTCTAAATCCTCTAAATTATCCATAACGATCTCTTCTTTCTCTTCCTCATCCTTCTCAAGATACTTAATAACAAACTGTAAAGCTGCCATTGCTAAGAAATCCTGATTATCTTTGTCTGCATATTTCTGTTTATACTGTAAGATTTTCTCGTTAATTAACTTTGCAGCTTTACGTATCCTTTCCTCATCATCTCTTTCTATTTTAAGAGGATAATACCTGTCTGCAAGATTTAATTTTATGGATAATTTTTCTTCACCCATTATATTGTAAAAATTATTTATTCAAAAGAGCAATACAATTGTCAATTTCCCGCACAATTCGGTTAATCTTTATTTTTGCATCGTGATTCGCCGATGATGATTGCAAACTTTTTGCTATTTCTAATCTTGTATATTTCTCTTTGTAATTATTTAATTCTGTCTTTAATTGATTTAACTGTGATTCTAAATTTTTATTGTCTTTTTTTAATTGAGCATTCTCTTTTTTTAAATTTTCGTTAATATTAATTAAGTTATAAACTTTTTCTTTAACTCTATTAACGATATTTGTGTCTTTATTGTTCATGCTCTTAATCTAACAAATTACAAAATTAATACAGGTTTTGCAAATAAAAAAATTAACTCCATGCTTTTTTACGAGTATTAAAAATAATATTAGTTTTGTTGAATTTAAAATATAAAATCAAAAAAATGACCAAACATAATTTACTGTTGACATCCATATTCTTTTTACTGATAATCAATCATAATTCATTTTCGCAAAAGACAAATCAAAAACAGAATTCTTTTAAAGAACCGGTAAATTTCCCGATATATCTTTCCGGTACATTTGGTGAATTGCGATCTAATCATTTTCACTCCGGAATTGATATTAAGACTGATGGGGTAAACGGAAAAAAAATTACTGCAATTGCTGATGGCTATGTCTCAAGGATTAAAGTCACTCCGTCAGGATACGGAAGGGCCCTGTACATCAACCATCCTGAAATAGGCTACACATCAGTTTATGCGCATCTGGATCGTTTTAGCAATAAACTTGAAAAATATGTGATTAACGAACAATATAAAAATAAAACCTTCCCTATTCAGTTGTATCCGGAAGCGGAACAATTCAAAGTAAAGAAGGGGCAGCTAATTGGTTATTCAGGAAATACCGGGAGCTCACAGGGGCCTCATTTGCATTTTGAAATAAGAAAAATAGACAACCAACATCCTGTTAATCCAATGAAATTTGATTTTCAGATTGAAGATCAAATTGCTCCAAAAGTATTCCTGGCAGCAGTATATCCAATAAATAAAAGCAGCCGGATTAAAGGTAAAAATGAAAAATATATCTTTTCTGTAAAACAGAAAAACAGGATTAATTATTATCGACCTGAAAAAAATGAGATAATAAAGGTTAGAGGAAAAATAGGTTTTGGCATAAAAACTTTTGATTTCCTAAATGGATCCCATAACTGGTGTGGTGTAAATTCAATTAAATTGTATATTGATGACAAATTATGGTATCACCACAAGCTGGATGAATTTTCGTTTAGCGAAAGCCGGTATATTAACAGCCTGATTGATTATGAAGAAAAAATACTCCGAAACAGCAGTGTTCAGAAATTATTCCTTGAACCTAACAATCAGCTCAGCATTTATAATTTTATCCGAAACAATGGAGTTGTCGAATTTAACGATACCCTGGAACATAACGTGAAATACATCATTCAGGATACCTATAAAAATGAATCGGTCCTTGAGTTTAGCATTAAAAATGTTAATAATGTCAAGGAAATACCTGCATATTCTGAGTCCAGCACCACTGTTTTTCCTTATAATGAAGAGAATGAATTCAAAAAAGAAGGAATTAAACTTACATTCCCTTCTTATTCATTCTACGATACTGTTCATTTTGAATACAAAAGAGAAGAACCTATCAAAGAAAATATCTATTCAGGTATTCATTACGTACATAAGAAAACCACACCCGTACATAAATATTTTAACCTATCCATTAAAACCAATGACCTGCCGTCCTCCTTATCTGAAAAAGCCTTTATTGCATATAAAAATGGAGAAGACAGTGAATACGAATACACAGGAGGAGAAAAGGTTAATGGTTACATTACTACAAAAGCCAGGAAACTAGGAAAGTATTGTATTATGACTGATACAGTTGCTCCCGTTGTAAAAGCAAAGAGACCAGAAGAGATCGTAAGAAATGGAGTGATTAAAATACAGGTAGAAGATGATTTATCAGGTATAAAAACTTACAACGGATATATTGATAATGAATGGGCTTTATTTGAATACGATCCGAAAAACAATATTATTCTTTATAAAATCGACAGTAAAAGATTAAAAAAATCGGAAGAACATGAACTGGAATTATATGTTGGAGATAATATGAATAATATAACGACTTTTTACACCAAATTTAAACTGTAAACAATAAATTAACTATAGAACGATGAAACTAAGAATATTTTTATTAAGTCTTTTTGTACTGACACTTGCAAGTTGCCAGCAACACAAAAAACCTGAAATTTCAAAAATAGAGTTAGAAGGTCATCTTAAATATCTTGCTTCACCCGATTTAAAAGGGAGATACCCGGGCTCTGAAGGGGGAAAAATGGCTGCTGAATACATTGCCCAGGAACTTGAACTGGCGGGTGCTAAATTATTGAACAAAAATGGATTTCAACATTTTACTGTGGTTACAGGAAATAAGACAGGAGAAAACAATAAACTGATTTTCAATGACAAAAAATATCAGTTTGAAAAAGATTTTGTTCCTTTCGCATTTTCAGACAGTGGAAAATATGAGGGTGAAGTAGTTTTTGCCGGATATGGTTTCGACATCCGCAATAAAAAATTTCACTGGAATAGTTACAAAGAAACTGATGTAAAAAATAAATGGGTTATAATATTAAGAGATAGTCCTGAAATTAAGGCACTAAAGAAATTTACAATCCAAAGTAAAGATGACAGGTCAAAAGCCTTAAAGGCACGAGATAAAGGAGCCAGAGGAGTACTTTTTGTATCCCCTGCAAAAAACAAAAGCCAATTAACCGATCCAACAAGAAAAAAGGGCAATGCTGGTATTCCTGTGCTCCATATAAGCAGAGAAACAGCCAACGATTTGCTGAATAATACGAACCATTCTCTGGAAAAACTGGAAAAGAATATTTTGGAGAAAAAAACACCACACCCCTTAATGCTGGACGGAAAACTACTTGCAAATATTGATATCAGCCCCAACAGGGTAAACACACAAAATGTTGTTGGTGAACTAAAGGCCAAAAACTCTGAAAATAAACCTTACATAATTATCGGAGGTCATTATGATCACCTGGGAATGGGAGGACATGACACCGGAAGTAGAAGACCTGATACTACTGCTATTCATTATGGTGCTGATGACAATGGTTCAGGAATTGCAGCTATGATTGAAATTGCCGAAAAACTGGGCACTAAAAAGGACAGCCTGAAAGCCAATTTCCTCTTTATTGCATTTGGAGCAGAAGAAATGGGGCTGATAGGATCAAAATACTTTACTTCCAATCCTATTGTTAATCTGAAAAAAGTAAGTGCCATGATAAATATTGACATGATTGGGCGTTTGCGCGATGAAAATTCATTGCAGGTGGGTGGCGTAGGTACTTCTTTGCAAGCTGAAGAAATTCTGAAAAAAATTAACCAGGATTTTCAGTTTACACTGGGTATGACAAAAGAAGGCTATGGCCCCTCTGATCATTCATCATTTTACAGCAAGGATGTTCCCGTATTTTTCTTTTCAACCGGACCACATCTTGATTATCACACCCCTGAAGATACGCCTGACAAAATTAATTATGAAGGACTGAAAAAAGTGACCCGGTATATTTATTCATTAAGCAATCATCTATCAGGGGTGGATTATTCGCTTACCTTTCAGGAAGCAGGCCCAAAAAATACAAAAGATCAATACAAACATGGTGAAAAATTAAAAGTAACCCTCGGAATTATGCCGGATTTTGCCGGAATTGAAGAAAGGGGGCTCCGTGCAGACATGGTAATAAAAGGTAAACCTGCTTCCCGTGCAGGAATGAAAAATGGTGATATAATAACCGCCCTAAACGGAAAAAAAATAAAAGACATTTACGATTACATGGAAAGACTCTCGGATATTAATCCAGGACAAACAATAACAGTTGAAATCATTAGAGATGATAAGGAAAAAGTACTCATGGTCCAACTATAAAATTCAAATAAAATGAGAAAAAGAAAAATACTATTCTGGATACTGGGAATTGTAATTACCCTAGCTGCTGCTATTTATCAAAGATTAACGGGACCAACTCATCCTGAAGCCGTAAGCTTTCAATATGATAAAAAAGAATATAAATTTGAACTCCCTAAAAGTCATAATGGTACCGACAATTGCAGAATTGAGTTTAAAGCTCCTGAAGATGTAAAAGGAGCTCTTTATTATAAGCGCTATCCAATAGAAGAAAAATGGGAAGTAAAAAAGCTAAAAAGAGAAGATGGCAAACTATATGCTTATTTACCAGGCCAGCCACCAGCAGGTAAGTTAGAATATTTTGTTGATCTTTATAGTAAGCAAGGCCCGGTTAAATTATCTGAAGAAAACCAGTTAATAATACGTTTTAAAGGGAAAGTACCCACAGGAATTCTAATTCCTCATGTAATTATCATGTTTCTGGCTATGATGTTCAGCACCATAGCAGGTCTATTTGCCCTGGGCAAAATAAAAAACTATCGAATCTATGGCTATATTTGCCTGGGATTGCTGGTCGCAGGAGGTTTTATATTTGGCCCCATTATGCAGCATTATGCATTTGGTGACGCATGGACAGGATTTCCCCTGGGTAAAGACCTGACAGATAATAAAACTCTGATTGCGGCAATAGGTTGGATTGTGGCTATTTGGGGCGATTTAAAAAATAAACGGCCACGATATTATGTTTTTGCGGCTGTCATTTTGCTTATTGTTTATTCCATTCCCCACAGCCTGATGGGCTCTGAATATAATTATGAAACAGGAGATGTTACCACGGGTATTATATCTTTTTTCTGACATCTGAACTGATTGGTGCAGGTGAGAAGAGAAATGTCATTAATACTCCCCAGAATTTAACCGCTCAGGTTTAACTCACATTATCTACTTTATTTTGATATAAATAAAAAAGGCAGGTAGTTTCAGCTACCTGCCTCTTTTTCAGAAAAAAGATCTTACTCTTCTTTAGTCTCTTTTTTTGTTTCTTCCTCTTTTGCTTCAGTTTCTTTTGCTTCTGCTTTCTGCTTTGTTGTGTCTTCTTCCATTTCTTCTGCTTCTTCAACCATTTTTTCAGCTTTCTTTTCTACTTTTTCCATGGCTTCTTTTGCTTTTTCTTCAGCTTTTTGCTGATCACCTTTACAAGCATAGAAAGCAGTAAAACTTAGTACTGCTAGTGCTACAAGAATTAATCTAACTTTTTTCATGTCTCTCCTTTTTTAGTTTTTTGTTTTTGTTTGATACATCAACAAATATAAAAAAAAAATTAAATTTAACCTGCTAATTGTAAAATCATTATAATTTTTTAAAAAAACAACGTGTTTGTTATTCCTAATTTCACCCATCTTCCGGGGACCGGTAAGTTACCATAATCAACATAATCAGTGTTTAATAAATTGTTTACGGCAAGATAAAATTCCCAGTTTTTTGGAGACCAGGATAATTTTGAATCAAATAAAAAATAAGGTTCGTAGCTCAAATTATAATCATATTCTTTCTTTTTCATATTATAGTTGAAATATTTCCCAGCCCTGTCATTGTAATGGCCACTGAATGACAAATATAATTCATCAGCCAATCTGCTTACCAATCTGAAATTTATTTCATTTTCCAGGTAGTTTAAGGTATATTTTGAATCATAAATTCCAGCTCCTTTATCCTGATTCATAGTGGCATAGTTTAGCAATAAACTTTTAAATGGCAAGCAAGCACTTAAAAAATCAAAATCAGTTCTCACAGATATTTCAAAACCCCTGGTATAAACATTCGTTAGATTATGAGTTTTCCATCTTTCTGTTTCGTCGGCAACAGACTCTTTCACCCATGCAATAATATCTTCTCCCTCATTATAAAAAAATGAGAAGTGTCCTGTAATGTATTTGCTGTTCAATTTTGTACCTGTTTCGTAACTATTCATTAATTCAGGTTTCAGGTTCTTGTTTCCAATATTGTCAGGACCGGAATAGAACATATCCGTGAACGTTGGCAACCGTAAGGAACGGTTATAAGAAGAATATATCTTCAGATAAGAATTTATTCGATAACTGGCATCAATTCCTGGGTAAACTTTTACATTATCTGAAAACTCTCTGCTCATGCTTGCCAGTAAGCCTACAGAACCGGAAAAACGGTTAAAATGATAGGTCTGCTCAAAGTAATTATTAAATATAATACGTGAATAGCTTTTGTTGTAATAAACATCCAAACCTTCTTCAAGTTTTATCTTTTCTTTCATAGGTTCTCCCAGCACATTGCTTATAATATTCTCATTGCGAAACCCAAAACCCACTGAGGTAGAGCCGAAAGCAGATTCATAAACAATATCTGCAGAAGCACCAAGTACATCAGTTAAGTGATAATTATGCCCTGAATAATAATTCCAGGATTCATAAACCCCTTCAGTGTATTTGGCAGTGTCACCTTCAGCAGTTATAAAGAAACCATTTTTTTCTTTGTAATAATCATCAGATTCCCTGAAAAGTTCAAACCGGTCTTTATGCCTTCTCCAGTAAAAAACAGGTTTTACTTTAAATTTCCCACCTGTTTTCCCTTTTATCCCCAGAAATACATTTTCAATTTCTTCATACTGTTCCGGAAACTCCGGAGTATAGAAACTTTGTGCTCCAAAAGCTTTATTTTTATAGCCTGCTTGTATTGAAAAGCTGGAATTATCAGTTATGTGATAAACGCCATGATAAAAAAGGTTCATCTGTTTAAAATCTGTATTCTCTGCATACCCATTAGACCCTGATGTAGAAACAGATATGTAATTTTTTAAAGAATTAAATAAGAAATTTCCTGAAAGTCCTACTCTATACAAACCATATTCGCCGGTTATTAATTTTCCTTCAAAGTAATTAGTATCCGCCGGGGTAGTAACAATATTGACAGCTCCGGTAAAAGCATTCGGACCAAAGACTCTGGACCCTGATCCTTTTAACACCTCTATTTTCTTTGCATCTTCAACATTTAGCGGAATATTCAAAGAAAAATGACCTGTTTGCGGATCAGTAATATTCATCCCATTTAATAAGACCATACTCTGATCGAAAGAGCCCCCTCGAATGCTTAAATCAGCTTGTATTCCAAGGGGGCCTCTCTGACGTATATCAACTGCGCTCTGAAAATCCAGGATATCATGAACAGTTTCTGCTGGGGAATAATAAATGGCGGAATCCTCTATGGTATTGACTATCCGGGATAAATCCCTGTAGGTAGATGCTGTCCTTTGGGCGCTCACTATAATCTCATCCAGATCCAGATTTTTATTAACTAAAATTGTATCTGTCTGTGTGTGACCTGAAACAGGCAGAAAAACAAGAGTATAAGTAACCATAATGGCACTAATTTTTATCTCCCGCCCTAAAGAATTAAATACCGCATAAGCTTTTCTTGACCATTTATTAAAATGCATCTTATTGGTTCCTATCTGTATTATTTTATTCATTCTTTAAATTTTATTTTAGGAAGCACAAAAGTAAAATAAAGATGCAGCAAATCTTATCTATTTCAGTCCTTAAAATAAAGTTCTAAAACATATAAAAAAACATGCAGCACAAAAATAAGTTTTACCGTCTTTAAAATAAAACAAAGAGAATCATTAAATTTATCGGGAAAGAAAAGTTTAAAACCGGTTAAAATGCACGAAAACAACGTATATCAAAACATACACCAGGATATTATTGACAGGTGCAGAAAAGGAGAACAAAAAGCTCAATTTCAGTTATACAAGCTCTATTACAAAGCCATGTATAACACCAGCTACAGAATCCTGAACAACAGGATGGAAGCTGAAGATGCAATGCAGGAATCATTTCTGAAAGCATTTGATAAAATAGAAACTTATAGTGGAAAAGTCAGTTTTGGTGCATGGTTGAAAAGAATAGTCATAAATCAGTCGCTGGACGAATTAAAAAAAAACAAAATAGACGACAGGTTTATTGAAGATGAAGGTGTAAAATTAAAAGAAACAGCCGAGGAGGATGAAAATGATGAGACGGAGAAGAATTTTAACATTGATGACATAAAGGAGGCCATGAATGATCTTCCGGACGGTTACAGAATTGTTTTGTCTCTTTATCTTCTGGAAGGTTATGACCACGACGAAATAAGTCAGATTTTAAATATTTCGAGTTCAACATCAAGATCCCAATATACAAGAGCAAAAAACAAATTAAAAAAGCAACTAAAAGAAAAAACAAAAAGCGATGAGTAGGATTGAAGATATAATTAAAAACAACAAGGAACAATTCGATGACCTTGAACCTAAGGAGGGTCATTTCGAAAGGTTTGCACAAAAGCTGGAACAGTATCATAAAAAGCGCAAGCATTTTTCTGTAAGCTTTCTGTTAAAAGTGGCAGCAGTGGCTATACTGCTAATCGTTTCAGGTGTTTGGGTTTTTGATCAATTCTGGCAATCAGGTATCCCTGAAAAATTTGCCTATCAAAAAATTGATCCGGAATTTAAAGAAACCCAGATGTATTATACAACGCAGGTTCAAAAAAGGTACAACAAAATCAAAAGTTTTGAATTTAATGATAAACAACAAAAGCAGATGCTTTTAGAAGAAATCCATGAAATGGATTCTATTTACTACAACATCAGACAAGACATTAAAACAAATCCCAATGACCCGAGAGTTATTCATGCAATGATCAAACATTATCAAATGAAACTCGAGGTGATGGATCAGATATTAAATCAATTAAAAAGCATAGAAAATATAAACCAAAATAAACAACAAAGCCATGAAAACAAAGAAATTTAAACTAAAGGCTAGCATAATATTGTTCTTATTCATATTTGCTAACCTGGCATCTTTTGCCGCCAAAGATGAATATTCTAAAGAATTACATAAAGATTATAATGTGAACGAACAATCCGTCCTTGTAGTTAGCAATAAATACGGAGACGTGGATATTACGAACTGGAAAGAAAATAAAGTTTCTATTGATGTAAAAATTACTGTAGATCACAGAGATGAGGAAAAAGCAAAAGAATTGCTTGAATACCTTAATGTGGAATTTAAGAAAGAAGGAAACAAGATTTATGCAGAAACTGATATTAATGATAAATTCAATAAATCAGGATGGTTCTTTAATTTTGGCTCAGACTCAAAGGAGTTCAGCATTGATTACACAATCAAAATGCCAAAAACTATTAGTCTTGAATTAACCAATAAGTACGGAGATGTATTCATTAACGAGATAACAGGTTATGCACAGATACTTGTAAAATATGGAAACCTGAAAGCAAACAAAATACTAAGAGACAATACTAAACCACTTAGTTTTGTAGAACTCTCATATTCAGAAGGCTCTATTGAAGAGGTGAACTGGCTTAAATTGAAACTGAAATATTCTCCTAAATTTGAGATTAACAAGAGTAAAGCTATCATTGCAGAAACAAAATACTCAGAACTGAGAATTGAGGAAAACAGTTCACTTGTGTGCGAATCAAGTTATGACCAATACAGGATAGGAACCCTAAACAACATGGTATGTGAATCAAAATATACAGATATAAACATTGACAAACTTACAAAAAAACTTGACCTTACAAATAAATATGGAGATATTGACATAGATGAGATACCTGCAGGATTTCAGGAAGTCAAGGTTTATAACAAATATGGACAAATTGACCTTAAAATCGCTGAAAATGCAAGTTATCAAATAGATGGGAAAGCGGAATATGCAGACATAGATATTCCGGGAGATGCAAAAGTAAACAGAATAGAAGAAAATACTGAACTTTCCATTGAAGGATACGTAGGAAAAGATCCAAACTCAAAATCAAAAGTTAAAATTGAAACGAAATATGGAAGTGTTGATTTAGATTAGGGTTTGATGAAAAAGTCTTTAGTGCATCAGATA
>Ga0102938_10000233_pt1 | contig 39057 bp, 35 predicted proteins | sample SalPonR2_B_D2_MG_FD_84516 | JGI IMG/M metagenome (GOLD analysis project Ga0102938, IMG submission 84516) | Salt pond soil microbial communities from South San Francisco under conditions of wetland restoration - Salt Pond MetaG R2_B_D2_MG | ecosystem: Environmental > Aquatic > Marine >...
GCAGTGGTAATCCGTCCAGCGCCGTCAAGCCTCCCAACTGCTCCAATGAGCGCTGATCAGAAAGAACAACATCGGCACCGCGAGCGACAAAAAAACGCACCAGCGCCTGGCCACTCAGGCCGGCGCCGACGACAATCACTCGCTGTTGCAGATCGTTTGTTTTCATCGTAATTTCAATGTCGATAAGGCAATCAATGCCAGAATGATGCTGATAATCCAGAAACGCACAATGATCTTGGGTTCCGGCCAGCCTTTCAATTCAAAATGGTGGTGAATCGGTGCCATCCGGAACACCCGCCGTCCCCAGTAACGAAAAGACACCACCTGAACAATGACCGACAGCGCTTCGATGACAAAAATTCCGCCAACGATCACCAGGGCAAATTCATTTTTGGTGATAATTGCGATGGTTCCCAGTGCTCCTCCCAGTGACAAACTGCCGACATCCCCCATAAATACCTGCGCCGGGTAGGTATTGAACCACAAAAAACCCAGCCCGGCTCCGACCATGGCTCCACAGAGAATCGACAATTCCCCCGCCCCGGGTACGCTGGTGATCTGCAGATACCCGGCCAGGTTGACGTTGCCGGCGACATAAGCCAGCAACAAGAAGGTGCTTGAGGCAATAATCATCGGACCAATGGCCAGTCCGTCAAGACCGTCGGTCAGGTTGACTGCGTTACTGGCCCCGACCATCACCAGCATGGCAAAGGGGATGTAAAATATCCCCAGGTCGGGGCTGATATTCTTGAAAAAAGGCACACTCAAATGGGTTTCCACCAGCCCACTAAAATAAAGCAGCAATGCAGCTGCGGCGGCGATTAACAGCTGCCAGAACATCTTTTGCCGGGCTGAAATTCCGTCACTGTTTTTCCGTACCACCTTGAGGTAATCATCAACAAAACCGATGGCACCATAACCGCTTGTGACCAGCAGACAGACCCAGATATACAGGTTGGTCAGATCGGCCCACAGCAGCGTCGGGAGGATGATGGCAATCAGGATCAAGGCTCCGCCCATGGTGGGGGTGCCTTCCTTGACAAAATGCGACTCGGGCCCGACCTTGCGGATCGTTTGCCCGACCTGCATACGTTGCAGCGTGGCGATCAACCAGGGGCCGAGCATAAACGAGATCATGAGCGCCGTAATGGTGGCGTAAATGGTCCTGAAGGTGATATAGCGAAACACATAGAGGGCTGAAAAATCCGTATGCAATGGATAGAGCAGGTGATACAGCATCTGTCACCCCTTCCTTTGCGCGGAATCAGGCACCGCTGATTTGAGTTCCTGGACCAACCGCTCGAGCTGCACGCCACGTGATCCCTTCACCAGCAGACGGTCGCCGGTGCGATGACAATTTTTCATCAGTTCAATGGCCTCGCCGACATGGGCAACCTTGAAGATCTGCTCCTTACGCATCCCACCCTTAATTGCCCCACTCTCCAGTTGATCGCCATGCCGACCAACTGCGATCAGCACATCGGCTACCTGCGCCACTCGTTCTCCCAGAGCCTGATGCAACACTTGGGCATCCTCTCCCAACTCGAGCATATCCCCGAGAATAGCGATTTTTCTGCCCTGCCCTTTGAGCTCATTCAGTGCATCGAGGGCGGAACGGGCTGACAACGGATTTGAGTTATAACTGTCATCAAGCAGCATACCGCCGCTTGCCAGAGGGAAGAGGTTCATCCGTCCCTGAACCGGAACGAAGTCTTCCAGTCCGCCGACGACATCCGCCAATGACACATCCAGCTCAAGAGCTACAGCGGCGGCGGCAAGGGCATTGTGAACGTTATGAAGACCCGGCACCGGTAGCCGGACCGCTCGGCGCTGCTCAGCGCTGAGTAACTCAAAACGAACGCCATCCGGCTCAACAACAATATTTTCGCCCCGGACATCGGCGTGGGCACTAAGACCATAGGTTCTCTTTTTCACCCCATTAGCAACGGGCAACCGTGCAACGCGCTCATCATCAAGATTAATAATTGCTGTTCCCCCCTTGAGACCGGCATAAAGTTCCCCCTTGGCGCGCGAAACTCCATCAAGGCCATGCAGGGTCTCCAGGTGAGCCTCACCGACATTGGTAATCACTCCGATAGTCGGCTGGGCGATCTCGGTCAGGCGTTCAATTTCGCCTAAAGCGCTGGTCCCCATTTCAATGACGGCCCATTGATGGCTTTTTTCAATCCGCAACAGGGTCAACGGCAAACCGATCAGGTTATTGAAATTGCCAAAGGTTTTAAGCCCGGTGGCAACCCTCGTCAAGATGCCGGCGAGCATTTCTTTGGTGGTGGTTTTACCGGCTGATCCGGTAATCGCAATCAAGGGTCCCTGGAGCTGAAAACGATACGCTGCAGCAATGTCACCCAGGGCTCGCAGGGTATCGGCTACCCTTACCACCGGTACATTTAAACCCTCGACAACCTCTTCACTCAAGCAGGCCGCGGCTCCGTTTTTAACCGCCTGGCTGAGGTAATCATGACCATCAAAACGTCCCCCGCGCAATGGGATAAACAAGGCTCCGGGCACCATATTACGGCTATCAGTAGACACCCCGGTCAGTTCGCAATTCACCTTGCGGCCACAGAATTCCCCGCCGACAATCCGTGCGATCCGTTCGAGATCAAACATGGCTTTGACCTCCAGGGGTGCGTGCCGCATCGACATGTGCTAACGCCTGTTGTAGCTCTTCGCGGTCATCAAAATGAATCTTCGTCGTTCCAAGAACCTGATAATCCTCGTGTCCCTTGCCGGCGACCAACAGCAGGTCCTTGTCGCCGGCTAAATTGGCGGCATAGTTGATGGCTGAACGTCGATCCGGAATAACGACAAAGCCTTTGCTGTCGCTATCAACCAAGGCCGGATCAAGCTCACAGCTACCCGCTGCCAGGGCCCCGGCACGAATCTGCTCGAGAATAGCGAGGGGATCTTCAGTGCGGGGATTGTCTGAGGTAAAAATGGCCAGATCTGAATATTTAACCGCTGCTGTGGCCATCAGCGGGCGCTTGCCCGGATCCCTGTCGCCACCACAACCAACAACGGTATAAAGGTGGCAATGTTCCAACTCGGAAAGGGTTTTCAACACCTGTTCCAGCGCATCCCCGGTATGGGCATAATCAACCAGTGCCAGCACACCTCCAGCGTTGTCAACGCGCTCGAGCCGCCCCGGAACCTGGGGAGCAGCACCAACACCAATGGCAATCTGTTCATTACTGATGTCCAATTGCTGGGCAACGGCTACCGCCGCCAATAAATTGCTCAGATTAAATTCACCAATCATCGGACTGTCAATCTGCACGTCACCGTGGCTACCGGTAAAAACACCATGGATGCCATCGCGTCCGATCGTCACCTGGCGCGGATAAAGATTGCAGGTAGACTCCCGGCCAAAGGTTAACGCAGCCGGCATGTCGGCAAACAGACGCCGACCATAAGGGTCATCAGTGTTGATCAAAGCGACTCCGTCACCAAGCAGTTCAGTAAATAATCGGGTCTTGCTGGCAAAATAACGTTCCAGCCCGGCATGGTAATCGAGATGATCCTGGGTCAGATTGGTAAAGACCGCGACATCAAAAGTGAGTCCATCTGCGCGGTGCTGTTCCAGGGCATGGGATGACACCTCCATGACCAGGGCATTGGCACCGTGGTGCCGGAATTCAGCCAACATCCGCATCAATTCCAAGGATTCCGGCGTAGTATGGGTTGCCTCAAAACGCAAGGTGTCAGCCAACCGATAATCAACGGTTCCAAAAACTGCCGGGGCGTAGCCCGCGTTATTGAGGATTGCTTCGACCAGATAGGTGATGGTGGTTTTGCCGTTAGTTCCGGTGACCCCGATTACCGGAATCCCCTTGCTCGGATAGCCATAATAATGGGCAGCAGCCTGAGCCATGACACGACGGACGTTAGCAACCTGAACAAAGCAGCAATCAGCAGCCCGCTCCACCCCGGCAAAAGAGTCGGCAATAATCGCAACAGCACCTGCTGCAATGGCCTGAGGAATATAACTGCGGCCGTCAACTTTAGTGCCCGGCAGGGCGAAAAAGGCAGCGCCTGCGCTCACCTGGCGTGAATCACACACCAGTGCGCAAATATCCACCGCCGTTGAGCCCTCAACGGCAACTGGATTGATGGCACCTATCAATTCACGCAACTGCATCAATACATCCTCCGCAGATTAAACATCAGGCGCCAAAACGCACCCAGGCTTCCTTGTCGTAAGGGATCGACTCCCCTGCATGGGGGTACTGCTCAACCGCCCGACCACTCCCAGTCAACTTCAGATTCAGCCCCTGCTGTTCCATGGTCTGCATCACCTGACGATAACTCATGCCTCTAAAATCGGGCATAACCAGACCATCATCCGAAGTTCTGAGCGGCAACAGAGCCGCCAGATCAGGTAACGGCTCATCAATCACGGGAGCACCGGGCAAAGCTGCTGTCTGACTATGTGGCAAAATATTCAAATGATTTAACGCTTGTACCGCTACCCGGGAAAAAACCGGCGCGGCAACCTGTCCACCGTAGACTGTCCCCTGTGGTTCATCGACGGTCACGGCAATGACCATTGCCGGATTTTCTGCCGGCACAAAACCGATAAAAGAAGCAATCCGTTTATCGATAGAGTAACCTCCGGTTACGGTATCAACCTTCTGAGCCGTTCCGGTTTTTCCTGCAACCTGAAAACCCGGAACCGCACCTCTGACTCCAGTACCTCCAGGTTCAGTTACAGCAACCATCATCTGGCGTACCTGTGCCGCTGTCTTTTCTGAAATCACCCGATGACGCACTTCCGGCAGGCGCCGCTGGACTATCTGGTGATCGGCATCACTAACCGTCTCTACCAGATAAGGCTCCATCAACAGCCCACCATTAGCGATAACGGCCATCGCCGCGGCCATCTGAATGGCAGTAACGCTGATGCCCTGACCAAAAGAAATTGCCGCAAGGTCAATTTCAAACCAGCGCGATGAAGGACGAATCAGCCCACTGACCTCACCGGGGAAATCGACACCGGTTTTGGAACCAAAGCCAAACGACTTCAGGTAGCGATAATAGCGATCGCGCTCGAGTTCTTTACCGAGCTTGACAAAACCGATATTACTGCTGAATTTTAATATCTCCCGAAGGGTCAGCTCGCCAAATTTGCGGTGATCACGGACCACGCTGCCGCCAACCGAATAACGTCCCTGTTCACAGTAAACGGTCTGCTCGGGGGTCATCAGCCCTTCTTCAAGAACCCCGGCAAGCAAAAAGGGCTTGAAAGTTGAGCCGGGTTCATAGACGTCGCAAATGGCCCGGTTGCGGCGCTCATCTGCTTTGTAACGACCGGCCAGATTGGGATTGAAATCGGGCCAGCTGGCCAACGCCAGAATCCGACCACTGGCTGGTTCAAGCATCACCAGAGTGCCGCCAATAGCTTCACTTTCGCGCACCACCCGCGCCAGTTCTTTCTCGGCGATATACTGCAATGAGCGATCAAGGGTCAGTTGCAGATTATGCCCACTGGCACCACCCTGGATTGGTGCTTCGGCGCTTGCCAGACCACGGCCACGGGCATCCTTGGTCGATATCAGCAGCTCCGATTCCCCCTGCAACAAACGATCATATTCCAGCTCAACCCCTTCAAGTCCCCGTGGATCAAGACCGGTAAAGCCAACTATATGAGCCCCTATCGCTGACTGGGGATAATAGCGCTTACGTTCGCTGACAAAAGCCAAACCGGGAATTTTGAGCTGGCGCACGGCACTGGCCACCTCAGGGTCCATCATCCGCTGGATCCAGACGAAACGGCGACCTTCAGCAGAGAGGGCTTTAATTAGATCGGACTGGGAAGCTTCCAACAGGGGCGCAAGTTTTTTTGCTGTGGCCGCCGGATCCTGAATTATCACCGGATCAGCGTAGAGGGAATCGACCTCAAGACTCAGGGCTAAAGGACTACCGTTACGATCGACAATGGACCCCCGGCGTGGGGCAAGCTTGATCACATGATGACGTTGCTGGTCGGCTCGAGCCTGCAACTCAGGGGCTTCAACAACCTGCAATTGATATGCGCGCAGAGCAATAACACCAAAAGCCAGAATGAACAGCACTCCAAAAATCCGGATGCGTATCTGTCCTGTCTCGTGTGCCATAGCCGGCATTACTCCACTCTAACGATCTGGCCTGGGGCCGGATCGCGCAAGCCCAATTCATTTCTTGCCAGGGCTTCGATGCGCTCATCCCGCGAGAGGAAAGCCACCTCAAGAGAAAGCTCTTTGACCTGCTGGTTTTGTACCCGCAGATCCCGCTCGAGCCGTGAAATCTCGTATTCGAGACTGATGGCATGGATCCGCGACCAGACAAATAACAGCGATAACAGCGACATCAACACAATGACCACCAACATGGGACTTAAACGTGGCCGGGTCAGGGTAAAACCACTGATTTTAAGGCGGGTCTGAGAAATCGCTTGTGACATGGCTAACCTCTTGGCTGACAGCGTTTAACCGCACGCAAAATAGCGCTGCGCGAGCGTTGGTTCATTTCTATTTCAGCAGCCGTCGCCTTAATTCCCTTACGCGTTAACAGTACGACGTCAGGCTGATGCCGGCACTGACACACCGGCAACCGCGGTGGACAGATACACTCTTGTGCGCGGGCACGAAACAACTGCTTGACAATGCGATCTTCAAGCGAATGAAAACTGATCACGACCAGTCGTCCCTCGGGGTTGAGCAAGTCGATAGCGGCATCCACGCCGCGCTTGACCTGACCAAGTTCGTCATTCACATAAATCCGTAACGCCTGAAACACCCTGGTCGCCGGATGAATACGATCAGGGCGGTGACCACCGGGCACGGCATCACGTACCAGATCTGCCAATTGGGTGGTGGTGGTAATTTCCACCTGTTGTCGCTGGGCAACAATCCTGGCAGCGATCCGGCGGCTGTAACGCTCTTCACCAAAATCAAAGAACAATTGGCGTAACGGCGCCTCTTCGAACTGATTGACAACCTCAGCGGCAGTCATCCCGACCTCGGGGTTCATGCGCATATCCAGTGGGGCTTCATATCTGAACGAAAAGCCCCGCTCGGGGGTATCGAGCTGATGGGAGGACACCCCCAGATCAAGAAGCATTCCATCCAGACCAGCAATCCCCAGTTGCGCTAACAAGGTCGCCGCCTGATCAAACTCGGCATGATGGAGGCTGACACGGTCGCCGTAGGGAGCCAGGATCTGCGCTGCATTAGCCAGGGCGGCGGGGTCGCGGTCAACACCGATCAAACGACTGGCCGGCGTTCTGTCAAGGATCAACTGTGCGTGCCCGGCACCGCCCAGAGTACCGTCAAGAAAGATGCCCCCCGGTTGCAGGTCAAGCCAATGGATGACTTCTTCCGGCAATACCGGTAAGTGAGAATAATTCGCTACCGGCATCAGAAACCCAGATCCGCTTGCCCCTGCGCATCGTCGTTAAGCAACGCTTCCGACTCGGCTACAACCAAAGCATGGGCCTGCTGACTCCAGATCTCAATTTTCTCGAACATCCCGATCACCACAGCTTCTTTGTCAAGACCGGCATGCTCACGCAAGGCCTGGGGGATCTGAATACGCCCCTGAGCATTAAAGTGACATTCACGTGCCGGTGCGATCCGGTTGCGCAGATTTGCCTCCCGCATCGGCCCCGGTGCCATGGCGAAAACCTTGGCACAGATATCATCCCAGCGTTTGTGCGGATAGGCGACCAGGCCGTTTTTATAACGTGTCACTACCAGGCCATCACTATCGTAGTCCTGGCGCAGTTCGTCCCGAAACGGAGCCGGAACACTGACCCGCCCTTTGAGATCGATACTGACATTAAACTCGCCGGAAAACTTCACATGACACCTCTTGACACTATTTGACACCAGGTTTAGAAAATATAGCGGTGGCATCTACAAGAGTCAAGGGAAAATCTGTATACAGCGGGCTAAAGGAAAAAAGAAAAGTATTGCTAAGACAAGGACTTGGAGCAACCGTGCGGCTATAGCCCCGATCAGGGAGAGAACTAGCTAATTTCTATGGACTATTGGGTTATCAGGAGGGTTCCTCTGGGGGCGGCATGATAAAAATTTCAATCTCTTCTATTCTTCTTTCTTCCATGCGTCTGACGCGAAAGCGTATCCCCCCCTCGTCAAAGGTGTCTCCTTCGGCGGGAATGTTGCCGCTGAGCTGAAAAATATGGCCGGCCAGGGTGGTGACCTGTTCCTCCGGAAGTTCAAGGCCCAGGCGCTTGTTAACTTCACGCAGAGGCATGGCAGCATCAATCAGGTAATGACCAAGGGCCAACTCCCTGAATTCTACTTCGGCAATATCATATTCATCGTTGATATCACCGACGACCTCTTCAACGACATCCTCAAGGGTGACGATCCCCTCCATGCCACCATATTCATCAACAACGATGGCCAAATGTTCGCGCTTCTTTAAAAAGTTCTGCAGCAGGACCCCAATCCGTTTTGACTCGGGGACATAGTAGGGTTTGCGACAGGCATTCTCAATGGAGAAATCAGCCGGGCTCTGGTTATATGCCAGAACATTTTTTGAATGCAGCACCCCGACAATGTTATCAAGGTTCTCGTGATACACCGGAAAACGGGAATGTCGCGCCTGCCGTACCGCCTCCAGAACTTCTTCAAACGATGCCCTTGCATCGATACCAACAACTTCTGTGCGCGGAATCATGACATCACGCACCCGGGTTTCGGACAATTCAAAGATACCGTGCAGCATCCGCCGCTGCTCGGCGGCGACAACACCCGACTCTTCGCCCGCTTCAATTAACGCCTTGATGCCATCCTCTGACACATAGAGTCCTTCGGCCTGGTGCTTGCGCAAAAAACTGGTCAACAACCTGGACACCCCCGCTACCAAACGAATGACCGGTGCCAGGATAAACAAAAATCCCCGCATCGGCCGCAGCACGATCAGAGAAAATCTCTCCGGGTACTGTGCCGCCAGGGTTTTGGGACAGACCTCAGAAAAAATCAACAGAATCGGGGTCAGGATGAGGATGGTCAGCCATTCCCCCTGTTCACCAAAGAGCCCGACAAACAATCCGGCAGCAATAACCGACGAAGCGATGTTGACCAGGTTGTTGCCAACCAGCACACCACTCAAGGTCCGATCGGGATTATCAACAAGCTCGGCCAGTTTATCTGCGCCCGGATGATTCTTCTGTTGTAGCAGCCGCAGGCGTAAGCGATCGAGCGAGGTAAAAGCAGTTTCGGAGCCGGAAAAGAAGCCGGACAGCAGCAACAAAAAAAACAGCGCCAGAATGCGCCAGGTTGTTTCATCCATCAACAATATATCCTCTATTTATGCATTGTAGCGCTACTCACTCGTGCCGACAGGAGAAGTTCTTGCATTAGTTTAGTTGAATCCGCATGATATGGATGAAATAACAACATCCAGGGACTATTTACAAGGATAAAATCATGACCACCGCTCTCTCCGACCAGATTCGTGATCACCATAAGCATCTGTCTGAACAACTGCATTTTCACAATTACCGATATCACACTCTGGACACTCCCGTCATCAGTGATGCCGAATACGACCAGCTCATGCAACAGCTACTACAACTAGAGAGCACATACCCAACCCTGATTACCCCGACATCACCATCCCAACGCGTTGGAAGCACTCCCTTGGACAAGTTTGCTCCGGCCGTTCACGGCGAACCCATGTTATCTCTGGAAAATGCCTTCAACAGTGATGATCTGGTTGCTTTTGATGTACGGATTAAACGTTTTTTAGCTACCACGGCGGAAATAGAATATTTGTGCGAACCAAAACTTGATGGGGTGGCCGTTGCCCTGACCTACGAAAACGGCATATTAATCCGCGCTGCCACCCGGGGCGACGGCACAACCGGCGAAGACATTTCTCAGAATGTCCGCACCATCAGAAGCGTTCCGCTCCAACTGCACCAGGACTTTCCTGAACTGGTTGAGGTGCGGGGAGAAATCTATATCGATCTTGCCGACTTTCGCCGGCTCAATCAACTCCGCCGCGATGCAGGGGAGATTCCTTTTGCTAACCCCCGCAATCTGGCCGCCGGCAGTCTGCGGCAACTTGACCCTCGCTTGACGGCGGAACGACCATTAAAAATCAGCTGTTATGGAATCGGCAAGTTGATTGGCCAGGCACCACAAACCCATCAGCAATTGCTTGATGATTTAACCCGCTGGGGGCTACAGGTCAATCTAGCTGAGACCCGCTGCGTTGCAACTATCAATGCGGTAATAAGTCGCTACCAGCAATTGCTTGAACGCCGCGAGCAGCTTGAGTACGAAATCGACGGCATGGTGGTCAAGGTCAATCGCCGCGACCTGCAAGAGGAACTCGGGGTAAAAAGCCGGACCCCACGCTGGGCCATTGCCTGCAAATTCCCCCCCCGTCAGGCCGAAACTGTCCTTGCATCTGTCCGACTGCAGGTCGGTCGAACCGGCGCTGTTACCCCCGTCGCCAACCTTATCCCGGTCAATGTCGGCGGGGTCAACGTCTCCAGCGCCAGCCTGCACAACTGGGACGAAATTGAACGCCTTGATGCCTATATTGGCGATACTGTTATTGTTGAGCGTGCCGGTGATGTCATCCCTGCAGTGGTGCGGGTGGTCAAAGAAAAACGGACGGGCACTGAGCAGATCATACCACGACCAACCCACTGCCCCGTGTGTAGCTCGCCCCTGGTTCAGGAAGATGACGAGGTGGTGCCGCGCTGTCAGGGGATCAACTGTCCTGCGCGCCTGAAGGAGTCCCTGAAGCACTTCTGTTCGCGTGGCGGGATGGATATTCAGGGAATGGGGGACCGCTATATCGATCAGCTGCTGCGCCTGCAACTACTCACCAGCATTGCCGATCTGTATCGCCTCAAAAGGGAGGATCTTTTCCAGTTTGAACGTATGGGGGATAAACTTGCCGGGAATCTGTTGGCGGCGATTGAGGGCAGCAAAAACCGCCCTCTGGCCAACCTGATCTACGCTCTGGGGATCCGCCATGTCGGCAGCCACACGGCGCGGTTGCTGGCGCAACAGTTTGGCAGTCTCGACCATCTTGCCGCTGCAACCCATGAAACCCTCATTGCTATCCATGAAGTCGGCCCCCAGGTTGCCGGCAGCATTGTCAATTTTTTTACTGCGGAAAAAAACCGTGCCCTGCTAACTGATTTAACCGAACTGGGTGTCGCGCCGCCCGGCGAAAATCGTCAGCCCGCCGGAAAGCTCCTCGAAGGGAAAACCATCGTCCTTACCGGCAGCCTGGAACGCTTCACCCGCAAGGAAGGGGAAGATCTGATCATGCAACAGGGGGGACGCGCCAGCGGTTCAGTCAGCAATAAAACCGACTATGTCGTTTTTGGGCCCGGCGCCGGTAGCAAACTGGACAAGGCCAGAGCATTGGGTATTACCGTGTTAACCGAGGAGGAATTTCTGGCCCTGATCACAACAGGAGAAAACCCATGACCATTGTCAGTGCAAAAGTGCGAATCAGCGGCCGCGTACAGGGGGTCTGGTTTCGTCAAAGCACCAAGGAAAAAGCTATTGAATTGGGCGTCACCGGGTGGTGCCGCAACTGTGCCGATGGTAGTGTTGAAGCGGTTTTTCAGGGAAAGAAGAAGGCTGTTCAGAGTATCATCGACTGGTGTCATGAAGGGCCCAAGATGGCACGGGTTGACCATGTTGATAGCGAATGGCTTGATGCTGTTGCCGGCTTTAATAACTTTGAGGTTCGTGCATAAAGCGCTAATCCTTCTTTCGCAAAAAAGGTATTACCATGACACATCTACTTAATCCGCGCAGAGTAGACACTTGGCGGAACATCATCCAGTGCGGATTTTTCCTCTGGATATTATACCTCGGGGTTCGTTTTGGAGTGTTTGTCCGTCATTTTGAAACAGCTGGCGCAACCCCTTTTGTTTCACGTCCTCCAGGAATTGAAGGGTTTCTGCCAATTGGGGCGTTAATGAGCCTGAAACACTGGGTGATAAACGGTCTGGTAGATGCGATTCACCCTGCAGCACTGGTTCTCTTTATTACTTTCATGGGGATGAGCCTGCTGGCAAAAAAATCATTCTGTTCCTGGTTGTGTCCGGTTGGTACTCTTTCGGAGGGCCTGTGGAAAACCAGCCGGCACTTTTGGGGGCGGAATTTTCAGATCTGGAGCTGGCTTGATGTTCCCTTACGTGGGCTGAAATACCTGTTATTTTTCTTTTTCGCCAAAACCATCCTTTACGATATGCCGGCACAGGCAATCAGCAGCTTTATGCGAGCCCCTTACTGGGCCGCCAGTGATGTCAAGATGCTTTATTTTTTTAAACAGATGTCCGTTACTGCGATCGTCATCATCCTCGTTCTTTGCGTTTTGTCCCTGATTTACAAAAATTTCTGGTGCCGTTATCTCTGTCCCTACGGCGCCCTGTTGGGACTACTAAGCATGATCAGTCCGATGAAAATCAGACGGGATGAAACTCAATGTAACATGTGCGCCAAATGCGCCCGACATTGCCCCTCGTCCCTACCGGTACACCGAAAAAAAACCATCCACAGTCCCGAATGTATCGGTTGTGTCAGTTGCGTCGAAAACTGCCACAGAAACGCTCTGGCCATGACCTTGCCACGGCTGAATCAACCCCTGCCACGATGGGTATTCCCTTTGTTGGTTATGGGGGTCTATGCTGGAGGAGTCACATTCGGCATGATCACTGGAAACTGGCAAACATCATTGACCTATCAGGATTACGAGGTTCTGATACCGCTGATTAACAGAATTGGACATTGAGAGGAAATAGTTAACAGGGAAAGAGTATCAATAACAATATTCTTTTTCCTGAAGCACTGATCTTCCGCTATGGTCAGATTTTCGTGCGATCGCCACTTTGAAGATAGGCACCGATAGGGGTGGGGCGGTCAGGTTTTAGCGACACCGTATAGACGTTGTGGTACGCGGGCCTGTTTGTCAGAGGATGTTAAAGAAAGCCGCTATACGCAATAGAATCTGGTCCAGTGTCGTCAAAAACTGCGTGAAGCAGAGTAAAAACTCCGATTTTGATTTCCGGAACATATCTCTACTGGCTGGTCAGTTTGATTTCTATCCGCCGGTTCTTCTGATAGGCTTCCGGCGTATCTGCAGGGTCAAGGGGGTGGAATTTGCTGAATCCGGCAGCCGCCATATGCTGTTCGGGTACACCTTTTGACGCCAGATATTGAACAACAGAAAGAGCACGGGCAGTCGACAGCTCCCAGTTGGAGGTAAATGCTGCATTGCGGATCGGAACCCGATCGGTATGACCGTCAATTCGTAAAATCCAGTTGAGATCGGCCGGGATGTCCTGGGCGATCTGCAACAAGGTATCAGCAAGAGCATCAAGATGCTCCCCGCCAACTTCCCCAAGATCCGCAGATCCTGATTCAAACAGAATCCCTGCCTGGAGAACGAAACGATCCCCCTGAATCTGAATCTCCGGGCGATCACCCAACGTCTGTTGCAGTTGCGCAAAAAACTCCGACCGGTACTTCTCCAGCTCACTTACTTTGCGGGCCAGCGCGATGTTCAGTTGCTTGCCCAGTTCGGCGATCCTTTCGTCCTGCTCTTCTTTTTCACTATCCGCCAGGGCCAGCGCGTTGCTGATCTGCCTGAGTTGCGCCTGTAGCCGCGTGATCTGATCGGTCAACAGCGACACCTCTGCACGGGCATCCGCAGTCAACTGGCGTTCACCAGCCAGAGCCTCCCTTTGGGAATCGAGCACGGCAGTCAATGCCTGAATCCGGATATCCTGCTGTTCGATCTGCCGCTGCGCCAGCACCGTAGTTTCAGTCTGATCCGCCAGTTCACTTTCCAGCGCTTTTGAACGATCACGCAAGGTGACAATACGTTCATCCTTGTCGGTCATTGCCACCGCCAATTCAGTCACTCGCTGTTCGAGCTGGTCTCTGACCTGACGGAGCGCATTGATGTCCTCCTGGAGGCTTGACATCTGCAGCATCTGCTCCTCGATCTGCGCAGCATCCTGCCGGGCCCTGGCCTCGAAATCACCGACCTGGCTTTGTAACATTTCCTTAGCGCTCGTAAGCCCACTGACCATGTCTGTCAACTGGCTGACATCCCTGGACAAGTCGGCACTTTTTTCCTTTTCGAGGCCGAGCAATTCAGTCAACTCATTGATCTGGCCATGCAGGGTCGTCAGTTCCTGCTTTTGCCCGAAGAGGGTTTCGCTGAGCATGAATTGCGCCAGGGTAAAAATCATCAGGACAAAAATCACCACCATCAGCAGAGCGGACAAGACATCGACAAAACCCGGCCAGGCCGATATATAGCTGGAGGATCTACGCGATTTGGATCTCATGCCCGTCTCCCGTCAGGACGCATCGTTAGTGGTTTTCTCTGGAGTTTTATTCTGTTGATCGAGGATGCGTAGCAGTAACTGGTTGCCTGTTTCCACCTGGGCAATCAACAGCCTGAGATTCTCTTCGGATGACGGTTGGGGTTTGACCCTCTGGCCGGTATTTTTTCCTGGACCCTCGTCGACCTCAACCAGATGGGTTACGCCGGTCAACCATTCTTCCATCTCGTTAAAAAAGCGATTCTGGGCATGTCCGGCCTGAATATCAACAAATCCCAGCACCAGGGATCCACCTAAACCGAAGAGCGATGAGCTGAAAGCGGTTCCCATCCCCTGCAGAGGTTTTTCAAGCCCTTCTTTGAGGCTGGAAAAAACCTGGACAAAATCCTGCGAACCGACATCGAGGCCATGAATCACCTGGCCGACGGTGCTGATGGTCTGCAACAATCCCCAGAAGGTTCCCAACAGGCCCAGAAAAACCAGCAGACTGATCATATAACGGGAAATTTCGCGGGACTCATCCAGATGGCCGCGAATTCCATCCAGCACCGTTGTCAAAGCCAGGGCAGACAACCGAAACTTGTCGCGATGAATCTGCTCAAGATGTTTGGACAGAGGCGCCAGCAGAACCGGTGGATCGGCCATGGAAAGTCCGGGACGTCCGGTACGAAAAATCTTGATCCAGCGAATCTCCGGCTCCAGTCGCAATATCTGGTAAATATTGATACCGATCCCGATACAAAGAGCAGCAACAATCAGGGAGTTGAATCCCCAGTTCGTCATAAAGGCCGCTTGCAGCGAAGGCCACAAAAAGACGCAAACGCCGGTGACAATTGCCAAATAGATGATCGTCAGGTAGAGATAATGGCGCGGATTGGTCATGTCTGGCCAGCCTCCTTGAATGGACTTGGGTCAAACTGATAAGCGACGCTGTTTCCACAGCGTTAAAGCCTTCAAAAGACAACAGCTACGAGCATAACTCAGCTGAAGTGAGGTGACAAACGTTTATCTGGCTGAACGCCGGACGAGGAGCTGTTGCCTTTCGTGAGAAGCAGCGATGGGAGGGGCCGCGACGCGGGACCTTGCTGTTGGTGTTGATTTAATCAATTGTGCGGGCACCGGGCGTCTGCCCCTCACCCTTATGGTTTAACTGGAACATTCTTCATCCCCTTTCCCCCTCTTGTTACGCAACGCCAGGGATTCTCGATAGACATCACTGCCGGCAACGCCATGATCGCGCGCCACCTGCTTGACAATCTCTTTCCAGCTCAGATCTGTGGTCTGACGCAGATGCTGCAACTGTTCACAAATGGTCATTTCCGGCAGGGCCGGCGGGGCAGGTGCGATCATGACAACCAGCTCCCCCTTGACACGATCCCGCCCGGAAAAGCTGATCAGGGCCTCTTGTGCCGTTCCGATAAAGAGCTCTTCGTGACGCTTGGTCAATTCACGAGCGATACCAACTTGACAATTACCACCACTGATTTCAACAATATCAGTCAGGGCTGCCAGGAGTCGGTGGGGAGCTTCGTACACCACCTGGGTTGCGGTATCTGCGCAGCAGCGCTCAAGCACCATGCGCCGGGCCTGGGCCTTGGCGGGCAGAAAACCGAGAAAGCGAAACCCTTCCGTCGGTAATCCGGCAATGGATAATCCGGCGATCACTGCAGACGGTCCGGGTACGCAGACAACCGGAATCTTTTCAAGATGACAGCGCTGCACCAGCTGATAACCGGGGTCGGCAATACAGGGGGTACCGGCATCACTGATCAGGGCGATATTTTCACCCTCTTTAAGACGCGCCAACAGCTGTTCAGCCCGCCCTTTTTCGTTATGATCGTGATACGAGATCAATCTTGTAGCAATACCGTAGTGATTCAGCAATTTGCGGCTATGGCGGGTATCTTCAGCAGCGATCAAGGTCACCTCCCCCAGCATCCGCACTGCCCGATAGGTCATGTCTTCGAGATTGCCTATGGGCGTAGCTACTACATACAAGGTTCCGCTCACGGCAACTGCTCCAATTGACTCAGCCACAGGGTTGCCGACACATCGCTCGGCATGCGCCAATCACCCCGAGGTGACAACGCTACAGTGCCGACTTTGGGACCATCGGGCAAACACGAACGCTTGAACTGCTGACTGAAAAAGCGCCGGTAGAACTGCTTTAACCAGTCCCGCAACTGGGTAGGCGGGTAGTCTTCAGCAAAGACCTGTGCGGCCAACATCAGCACCTTCTGCGGGGGGTAGTGCATCCTTACCACCTGGTAAAGAAAGAAATCGTGCACCAGGTAGGGGCCAATCACCTGTTCTGTCAACTGCTCAATTTCACCGTCTGCGGTCGGCGGCAGCAGCTCCGGGGAAATCGGGGTGCCGCAAACATCGTGCAACACGGTCGAGGTTTCACCACTGAATTCCTCATCGGCACACCATTGCACCAGATAGCGTACCAGGGTCTTAGGCACGCCGCTGTTGACCGCATACATCGACATGTGGTCACCGTTATAGGTACACCAGCCCAACGCCAGTTCCGACAGATCGCCGGTCCCGATAACCATGCCGGAAACCTGATTGGCGACATCCATCAGAATCTGGGTACGTTCCCGCGCCTGGCTGTTTTCATAGGTCACATCATAAATTTTTGGGTTATGGCCGATATCATCAAAATGCTGCTCCACGGCTGCATGAATCGGAATCACCCGCAGCGCTACGCCCAACTGTGCAGCGAGTTTTTCGGCATTATTGCGGGTCCGACTGGTGGTTCCAAAGCCGGGCATGGTGACCGCCACAATTCCTTCGCGCGCCAAACCGGCAAGATCATAGGCCTTAACCGCCACCAACAGCGCCAGGGTGGAATCAAGGCCGCCGGAGAGACCGACAACAACCGCCTTGGAACCGGTATGGCGCAGGCGTCTGACCAACCCACTGGTCTGGATCTGAAAAATCTCGTGACAGCGTTCCTTGCGCTCGGCAGCATCAGGCGGAACAAAAGGAGTTCGAGTCAACGGCCGTAACAACCCGGAGATGGCGCGCCGCGGCAGGGGGAAAGGAATCACTCGGGAAGGGTCAGCGGGAGCACTTTCGGCAAAGGGACGATTACGCTGACGCTCGCTTTGCATGCGGGCAAGATCTACATCGGCAATCGTCAGTTGACTTGAAAACGAAAAGCGCTCTGTCTCGGCAAAAATCTGGCCGTTTTCTGCGATCAGGGAGTGCCCAGGGAAAACCAGATCAGTACTTGATTCGCCCGGCCCTGAACCGGCGTAGACATAGGCGGCCAGACAACGTGCCGACTGCGAGACCACCAGATTGCGGCGGTACTCATATTTACCGAGAATTTCCGGACTCGCAGACAGATTCAGCAATAAGCTGGCGCCGGCCAGCGCCTGTGAACCGCTGGGTGGCTGTACCGCCCACAAATCTTCGCACAGCTCAATACCGACCATTATCTGCGGATCATCCGCCGCAGCAAACAGCAGATCGCTACCAAAGGGGATATCAACACCACCCAGGGTGACGGTTGAACAATTGGTATCACGCGCCGAAGAGAACCAGCGCTGCTCGTAAAACTCTCCGGTGTTGGGTAGATGGGTCTTGGGCACCAGACCATGAATAATGCCACCACTGATCAGTGCAGCACAATTCAACAAACGCCCTGAAACCGTCACCGGCAGCCCCACCACCAGGGCAATATCTGTGGTTGCCGTCCATTTCTCCAGAGTAAACAGCACGTCAACCACTCGATGTTGTAACATCTCTTGGAAGAACAGGTCACCACAACTGTATCCAGTCAGACAGAGTTCGGGAAAAACCACCAGGGAGCAGGATTGTTCAACGGCACGCTGGGCAAGGTGACAGATTTCGACAAGATTCGCATCCGGATCAGCCAGATGGAGTTGCGGCGTTGCCGCCGCCACCCGAACAAACCCGTAGAAACGTGGATCTATTGCCGTGTTATTTATTTTATTGGTCATTGACGAGGCCTCCTTAGTAAAAAACTTCAGCCGCTCAGATTAAAGGCATTCTGGATATGATTGATTTCCGGCGTCTGCCCGGGACGCACCAGAATGGCTATCACATCAAAGCGCGGATGATGGCGTGAAGCTCCCGGCTTTTTTAGATACCACTGGGCGCTACGTATCAGCTGTCGCTGCTTATGGGCACCAACCGCATCCTGCGGCAATCCAAACAGGGTACTGCGACGGGTTTTTACTTCAACAAAAATCAGATCTTGGCGATTTTTTGCAATGATATCGATTTCCCCCAAGGGGCAGCGAAAATTTCGCTCAAGTAAAGTATACCCCTGTTCACGCAAATAGGCAGCGGCCAAATCTTCACCATAGGCTCCCAGAGCCAGACGCTGCTCTGTCACTTAAGATGTTCCTTGACGCCGGCGAAGGTTCTGCGATGAAGAGTAGATGGCCCAAACTCTGCGATGGCCGTCCGGTGCTGCAGCGTTCCGTAACCTTTATGGGAAGCGAAGCCGTAGGTGGGCAACTGACGATGGAAACTGAGCATGATCCGATCACGAATAACTTTAGCAACCACTGAGGCGGCGGCAATAGAAAGGGAGCGACTGTCGCCCTGTTTGATACATTGTTGTGAAAGATTTAAAGGAACAGCAGAGATACCATCGATCAGTAAATGATCTGGAACCTGGGACAGACGGCCTACCGCACGGGTCATGGCCAGCAGGGTAGCCTGGAGGATATTCAGACGATCAATTTCTACGGTGGAAGCGACACCAATACCAACAGCGCGCGCCTGTTGGCAAATCTTTGGATAGAGAATCTGGCGCCGGCGTTCACTTAGCTTTTTGGAATCGGTCAAGCCGGGCAGGGAAAAGAGTTCGGGCAGAATGACCGCAGCAGCGACAACCGGACCGGCCAGGGGACCGCGTCCGGCCTCATCAATCCCGGCTACGGACTGAAAACCACGCTGCCGAGCCTGTTCCTCAAACTCCAGAAACGTTAGAGGTGGGGAGTCAAACAAACTTAAAGGTGTCATTCTAGTCGCCACCTTCATTAAAAAAGCCCCCAGTTTGAATGCTGGAGGCTTCTTGTGCTGTTAAGCAGGGATTAAGCGGTACGCTTTTCGGCAATCCGGGCAGCCTTACCACGCAGGTTGCGCAGGTAGTACAATTTGGCGCGACGGACTTTACCAACCCGGACCAGATCAACCCTCTCAATACTTGGTGAATGGAGCGGGAAAATTCTTTCGACGCCGACACTGCCCGAGATCTTACGCACCGTGTATGAGGAACCAAGTCCGCTGTTGACGCGCTTGATGCAGATTCCTTCAAAAACCTGAATCCGCTGCTTGTCACCTTCAGTGATTTTCACGTGAACCTTGAGGGTATCACCCGCCTTAAAATGGGGGACATCCTTGCGGAGTTGTTCTTGTTCTAATCTATCGATGATGTTCATGCCTTATCCTCCTGAATAATGATCCAACCTTGTCTTTCGACAGTATTTATTTATTAAGACCTGTCAGTTTTACTATCTAATGCCTTAAGTATCCGGCGATCGTCAGCACTGAGGTCGGCCTTTTCCAGCAAATCGGGACGGCGCTGCAGGGTGCGGAACAACTGCTGCTCGCGGCGCCAGGCGTTGATCCGCCCGTGATCACCTGAAAGCAGTAGATCCGGCACGGCAACACCATTAAAAATCGGGGGTCTGGTATACTGGGGGTACTCCAGCAAACCATCGCTAAAAGAGTCGCTCGTCACGCTATCTGCTGAGCCGAGAACTCCAGGCAGATGACGGGCAATGGCATCGATCATCACCAGAGCCGGCAACTCGCCACCGGTCAATACAAAGTCACCAATGGAAAACTCTTCATCCACCAGGGTCGTACGAACCCGTTCATCAAACCCGGCATAACGTCCGCAGAGAAAGATGATCCCCTCTTCGGTCGCTAATCGCTGCGCGTGCTGCTGCCGAAAGGGAGCGCCCTGAGGCGACATCAGCAACACCTTGGCAGCCGGGGTACGGTGCTTCAGTTCAGTGACGGCGCGATACAAAGGCTCGGGTTTGAGCACCATCCCGTCGCCACCACCATATGGCGCATCATCGCAGGCCAGGTGTTTACCTTCGGCCCAGTTACGCAGGTTGTGGGTTTCAACCTCAATTAGCCCCTGCTTTAGTGCACGACCGAGAATACTCTCGTGCAGGGGTGAATCGAGCATTTCCGGAAACAGGGTGACCACATGAAAAATCATTCTTGTTCCGGCACCAGCCCTGCAGGCAGATCGACCTCGACAATCCTCTGCTCCAGGTCAATCGCTACAATAAATTCTTTAACTGCCGGGATCAGCACTTCGCCGTATCTCCCCTCGACCACGTAGGTGTCATGAGCGGCGGTGGTAAACATTCTCACCAGACGGCCAAGGTCCCCATAATGGCGGTCAGTGACCTGCAATCCCGCCAGCTCTTCCCAGTAGTATTCATCATCATCTAGCTCGGGCAGTGCTGATTCCGGAATTTTCACCTTGCAGCCGACCAAAGATTCAGCCAGTTCGATCGTATCAAAACCCTTAAACCGCAATAACACCACCCCTTTGTGAGGGGTCTGCCGACAGACAGAGGCAACAACAGCACGGCCAATCGGTGTTTCCAGCTGCACCTCGGCAACTGTCAGCAGTACGGAAGGATCACCTGAGTGAGCTCGTACTTTGAGATCACCGCGCAGACCGTGGGTACCGACAACGTCAGCCACATGGAGCAGAACCCCTTGATCCTCCGGTTGTTGTTCGGAGTCGATCAACATCCCACCCCATCATCAGCAATGCCCGCCAGAATCAGGCTTGTGCCGCCGGCTGGGCTTTGAATTTTTCCCAGACACCGGAAAGACGTAACAATCTACGTACCGTATCTGTCGGCTGGGCACCCTTCTGCAACCACTCAAGGGCGCGATCTTCCTTGAAATCAACCAGAGAATTCTCCAGAAGCGGGTTATACTGCCCTAATGCTTCAATAAACCGACCATCCCGTGGGAAACGCTCATCGGCTACAACGACCCGATAAACTGGTTTTTTCTTGGCGCCACCGCGGGCGAGTCTGATTTTTACTGCCATGCTGTCTGTCCTCCTGGTGTTTCATATGAATTATTGGCGGTATACAAAGATAAAATGAAGACCTTATCCCGTTTGACTATTTAAAATGGAAGTTGACCACCGCGACCAAGCATTCCCTTGAGCCCTTTAGGACCCATTTTCTGCATCTTTTTCATCATTTTCTGTGCTTCAACAAAACGCTTTAACAGCTGATTAACGTCCTGAACCCGGGTACCGCTCCCTTTGGCAATGCGCAGGCGGCGTGAACCGTTCAAAATCCGATGATCCATCCGTTCACGTGCCGTCATTGAGCGAATGATGGCTTCAATCTTCTGAATTTCCTTTTCCGGCAACTGTCCACCCTGCGCCTGCTTCATCATCTTGCCGGCGCCGGGGATCATCTTTAACAGGGAATCCATCGACCCCATCTTTTTAACCATCTGCATCTGCTCAAGAAAGGTTTCAAGGGTGAACCCATCCTTACGCAGCTTGGCTTCCATGGCGGCGGCGTCATCTAATTCAACAGCGGCCTGAGCTTTTTCGATCAGGCTTAAGACGTCCCCCATACCAAGGATGCGTTGCGCCATCCGATCGGCGTGGAAAACCTCTAAAGCATCGAGCTTTTCCCCCATACCGACCAGCTTGACCGGCTTGCCGGTTACTGCCCGAATCGACAGGGCTGCACCACCGCGCGCGTCGCCATCCATCTTGGTCAGAATAACGCCGGTCAGGGGCAGTTGCTCATTGAAGCTCGCTGCCACTGTCACCGCATCTTGACCGGTCATGGCGTCAGCGACAAACAGGATTTCCTGCGGAGCCACCGCCTGAACAATCCCTTTGAGCTCACCCATCAACTCGGCATCAATATGGAGGCGACCAGCGGTGTCAAAAATGATCGTATCAAAACCGTTAAGCTCTGCATAACGATGGGCACGGGAACAGATATCAACCGGCTTGTCATCGACCGACGAGTCAAAAACCTCGATCCCCAACTGACGGCCCAGGGTTTGCAGCTGCTCAATAGCCGCCGGTCGGTAAACGTCGGCAGGCACCAGCAACGGATTACGTTTATCCCGCCGCAGTTTGAGTGCCAACTTGCCACAACTGGTTGTTTTACCTGCCCCCTGCAACCCGCAGAGCATCAACGAAACAGGAGGCTTGGCGGCCAGTTTCAGGGAATTATCTTCCCCATCACCCATCAGACGCGCCAGCTCTTCCCGAACAATTTTTATAACCTGTTGCGCCGGTGTCAGACTCTTAAGGACATCCTGTCCCGCTGCGCGCTCACTGACCGTGGCAATGAAATCCCTGACAACCCGGAAATTAACATCAGCCTCAAGCAGCACCAGGCGAATTTCGCGCATGGTTTCTTTGATCTGCTTTTCGGTTAACCGCCCGTGACCACGCAGTTTTTTAAAGACAGCATCAAGCTTGTCAGAGAGATTATCAAACATACAACCTATCGCTTCAACTCACAAAAGATTGAAAGTAAAATTTATCGTCCCCATTTGTCAAGACAAAACTCTGACGACATGACTTAGACAATCTGCCTATACTTGCCCGTTTCCAACACCCAGAGTTCGGCAATAGCAACTCCGGCACCCTCAAGTATCTCACTAATTCCGGCACGCTCAAGCGGGGCAAAACATAAGGCCAAACCACAATCTGCACTGAGTTGTCGTGGTGCTGGTATCAGAGCGAAAGCAATACCGGCCTCCTTTAATATTTTCTCAGCCTTAAGCACCCGGTGAACCGAATGAAAAACGGCAACACAATCAGCTTCTTTAACCACGGCACCTCTTCAAATTGATGGTTGACACCCCCCATCCGGTCGCGCATAGTGCCATGTTTGTAAAGTTGGTGCAAGAAACAATTGACAGCAACCGCCGGTCAATTGACAACTCTCTGAAGTGCACAGTAAGATTGAGTATTCTTCCAAAAAACTGAAGAAGGAATTCCGTTGCTATCCAACTACCAGGCACTACCACTGTTTATACTAGTTGCCATTGCTTTCGCCAGCAATCTTCCTCTGGGTTACCTCCGCGAAACCGCAACTAAGTATTCTCTGCGCTGGATCATTTACATCCATGCATCCATCCCGTTATTGGTCATTGTCCGTCAACTTTATGGCTTCAGCTGGCACTGGATCCCAGTCACCCTGGCCTTCGCTGCCGGAGGTCAATTTCTCGGTGGCTGGATGTGTCGACGGGCACAATCATGAACAACAGCAAGCGCCCTCGGCTTAAGCAAGCCCAAAGCGTTAACACCCTGCTCAAGGAAATGCTTGCTAAACCCGGACTTGGTGAACAAATTAACCGCCATCAGGCCTGGCTGGTATGGGATAAGATTGTCGGTAACCAGATAGCAGCGCGGGCCCGACCATTACGCTTACGCAAAGGGGTTCTGGAAATAGCAGTCGATCACCCGGTCTGGATGCAGCAATTGCAGATGATGAAAACCCAGATCCTTGCCAAGATCCAGGAACAGGTACCAAAGGCCGGCATTACCGACCTCTACCTACGCAAAGCCGGTCATGCTGCAACCACCGCCCCACCCATGACCACACCACAAAAATCTCCCCGCCTCGAGGAGGTCAAGCTCAGCGCCGCTGAGCGTTCCCACATTGATCACCTCGTCAAGGACATAGAGAACCCGGAACTGCAACAGGAACTACGCCGGTTTTTCAGCCTGCAGGCTAAGCTCCACAAAAAACGCGAAGGTTAACCCTCCACTCCGACATTGCGATACATCTGCTCAACCTCTTCGGTGTAACGGCGCTCGGCCTGACAGCCCACATAAAGAATCAGGGGCTTCTCGACCTGCAGTCCGGCACACCCTGCCTTAACCCCCTCAAGCAAAACCAACCGAGCGGCGCTGTCTGCAGTAGCGTGAACCATGCGCAAACGCTTTGGCTCGATTCCGGCCCGGGTCAAGGCGCCAAATAAAAGATGAAGCCTCTCGGTCAGATAAACCACCGCAAAACGGCCTTTCGGCTTTAACAACCAGCTTGCAGCGACCGCAAAATCTGCGATGTTACCGGCCAGCTCATGCCGTGCCAGAGCGCGCTCCTCATCGGGAGCGATTCGACCACTGGCCGCTGCCCGATACGGAGGGTTACTGACAACCAGATCCATGGTTGCACCTGGATAAAGCCCGCTCATCTGGCGAACGTCCCCTTCATAAATGCTGATTCGTTTTCCCAAACCATTGATTTCGATATTGTGCCGGGCCCGTTGAACCATTCCCGGTTGCAGCTCGAAACCACAAATTTTCTCGACGGCACTCAAATGCGCCAGCAACAGGGGCAGCACTCCATTCCCGGTTCCCAGGTCAGCAATCTGGCGGCATTTTTCCAGACCAACAAAGCGCGCCAGCAGAATGGCATCGATTGAGTAACGATGGCCGCGTTTTGCTTGCCACAGATGAAAGTTTCCGGGAATCAATTGATCAAGGGTGTCAGTTTTCTGATTCATCTATACAAAAAGCCAGCCTGAACAACATCAGGCTGGCTTGGAAAAGCAAAATTGTGGGTAACGCTAACTAATTCAGCTTAACGAATGTGGCACTCGGTACACTTGGTTGGTCCGGCAGCTTGTTCTTTGTGGCAGTCGATGCACATACCATGGAAAGCGTCTTTGTTGCTGGGCTTGCTGGTTTTGTTGTGACAGTCTTTACAGGAAACCATCTCACCGGTGTGATGACAGTCTTTACAACTAGCGCCTAATCCCGTATGGGCTTGGTGATCGTACGTCACATTTCCCATTTTAACTTCATAGACAACTTCTTTGGGGGGAGCGGCGACAGCATAGACAGCAAAACCAACGACCGCAAGAACAACTAACAACACAGCAATTTTCTTCATTTTTATTCCTCCTAGCAAGTTAATTCATTGACACAGGCAGTACACTCAAGTGCCTGCAAGATTAGAATAAAAAACCACAGATGTCAATCAAAAATTGTATACAATATGCACATTACTCCTCTAGCACAGCCCATCTGAGCGCAACTTTTCCTGCAATTTCTCCGATTTTTTTATAACCCCGGTGGCCATCTCCTGCTTGAACTCATCGAGTCTTCGTTCCAGCAGAGAATCGGTTGTCGCCAGCATACGCACGGCAAACAGGCCGGCGTTACGGGCCCCGGCAGGGCCTATCGCCATGGTAGCAACCGGAATACCGGCAGGCATCTGCACCATCGCTAACAGGGCATCCAAACCGCGCAGTGAGGTGGCATCAATGGGTACCGCAATCACCGGCAAGGTAGTTTCTGCGGCGACCACCCCGGCCAGATGAGCCGCGGCTCCGGCCCCGGCAATCAGCACCCGGATGCCACGCTCACGGGCACTACGTACATATTCAGCCGTCCGCTCGGGAGTACGATGGGCACTGGAAACAATCATCTCAAAGGGCACATCAAATTGTTTGAGCGCCTGTCCGGTTTCGGCCATGACTTCATAGTCGTTGTCGCTACCCATTAAAATACCCACCAACGGCTTTTTTTCACTCATTACTTTTCTCCTGCATTTGCTGCATGCTGTAATGCCCTGGCACCAATATCCCGACGCCAATGAACATTATCCCAATGAATTTTTTCAACCGCCTGATAGGCGTTACTGATTGCCTGAGCAACAGTGAATCCTAAACCGGTGACGCCAAGAACCCGGCCACCATGATTAACGATTTTCCCCTGATCCAGAGCGGTACCGGCGTGAAAGACCATGACGTCCTCCATGGTGGCGACATCTTCCAATCCTGAGATGGGCAAGCCCTTTACATAGTCTGCCGGGTAACCACCACTGGCCATGACCACACAAACCGCCGCTTTGTCGTGCCATTCAATGGTTTTTTTATCAAGAGTCCCCTCAGCACAGGCTTGAAGAATTGGCACAATATCTGATTTCATCCTCATCAACAGGGGTTGCGCCTCCGGGTCCCCAAAACGAGCGTTGTACTCCACCACCCGCGGATGACCATCCTTTATCATTAAACCGACGTAAAGAATCCCGCTGTAAGGACAGCCATCTTTGGCCATTCCGGCAATGGTCGGGCGGACAATGGTATCAACGATAACCTGATGAAGTTCCGGGGTCACCACCGGTGCCGGCGAGTAGGCACCCATCCCGCCGGTATTGGGCCCTTGATCTTTATCATAAACGCGCTTGTGATCCTGCGATGATGCCAGCGGCAGGATCGATGTGCCATCGGTGAAGGCAAAAAAGGACGCCTCCTCCCCAGCCATGAACTCTTCAATGACAATGCAACTGCCGGCATCACCAAAAACATGACCCAGCATCATGTCATCCAGGGCAGCAAGGGCCTGTTCTTCGCTCATGGCAACGACCACCCCCTTACCTGCAGCCAAGCCATTAGCCTTAATAACAATCGGCGCCCCTTGAGCTTTAACATAGGCCACTGCTTCGCCATGATCGGTAAAACTACGATAGGCGGCAGTGGGAATCCGGTGCCTCTCCATCAGTTCCTTGGAAAAGCGCTTGCTCCCCTCGATCTGCGCGGCCTGTTGCGTTGGGCCGAAAATCGTCAGCCCGGCAGCCTGAAAATGATCGACAATTCCCCGGGTCAGTGGAACCTCGGGACCAACAACGGTCAGATCAATCTGTTCGGCCTGGGCAAACTCACTCAAGCCGTCAATATCATCGGCATCGATATGAACGCACTCAGCTAACTGGGCAATGCCGGGATTGCCGGGAGCACAGTAGATCTTTTCAACCAGCGGCGACTGGGCAATCTTCCAGATCAGAGCATGCTCACGCCCACCACCACCGACTACCAGAATGTTCATGGTTTATTTCCTTTCAGCTGCAATTACCTCGATTTTTTATAAAGTGTGATTTTCTTGGCGAATCAAGGCGAGCAAGAAAAATTTTGTAAGGCGTGCATAACCGCACGTCGCACAAAATTTTTCGCAGCACAACGCCGAGTCGGCACGAAAGGCGCGCTTTGCTAATGGCGGAAATGGCGCATCCCGGTAAACACCATGGCAATTCCATGCTCATCGGCTGCGGCAATCACCTCTTCATCACGGATCGATCCGCCCGGCTGAATCACCGCAGTGACCCCGACGGCTGCAGCATTATCGATGCCATCACGGAAAGGGAAAAAGGCATCGGAGGCCATAGCCGAACCGCTGACGCTCAAGCCGGCGTGCTCGGCCTTGATAGCAGCGATGCGGGCGGAATTAACCCTGCTCATCTGCCCGGCACCGACACCGATGGTCATACCCTGCTTGCCATAGACAATGGCATTGGACTTGACGTATTTGGCTACCCGCCAGGTGAAGTCGAGATTTTTCATCTCTTCAGCGGTCGGCTGACGGCGGGTTACCACCTTCAGTTCGGCGCTGAGCTGTAAGTCGGCATCTTGTACCAACAGACCGCCATGCACTTTTTTGAAATCAAAACGGGCCGGGCTTTCGGCCGGCCATTGTCCACACTCCAGCAGACGGACATTTTTCTTTGCGGCGACAACAACTACGGCTGCGGCAGCGACCTGCGGGGCAATAATCACCTCAACGAATTGATTATCGACAATAGCCTGGGCCGTTGCTGCATCCAACTCAGCATTTACGGCGATAATGCCACCAAACGCTGATTCCGGATCGGTCGAAAACGCCTTGCGGTAGGCCTCCAGAAGATTATCGCCGACCGCAACCCCACAGGGGTTGGCATGCTTAACAATGACGCAGGCCGGAGCACCATCAAACTGCTTGACGCATTCCAGTGCGGCATCGGTATCGGCGATATTGTTATACGAGAGTTCTTTCCCCTGCAGCTGTCTGGCCGTCGCTACCGATGCTTCCCTGAACCCTTTTTCAACGTAAAAGGCTGCTTGCTGATGGGGATTTTCACCGTAACGCATCCCCTGATTGTGCTGGTACTGCACAGTCAAGCTGGCCGGGAAGGCCGATATTTCTGCACCTGTGCGCTGGCCAAGCCAGTTAGAGATGGCACCATCGTAGGCAGCGGTATGCTGATAAGCCTTGGCAGCGAGACGGAAATTCGTCTGTTCCGACACCGCGCCGTCGCCCGACGTCAATTCATCCAGCACGGTTCCATAGTCTGCCGGGTCGACCAGTACAGTGACCGAACGGTTATTTTTAGCAGCACTGCGTAGCATGCTCGGGCCACCGATATCGATATTTTCGATAGCGTCCTCAAGGCTGCAATCCGGGCGCGCTACTGTCGCTTCAAAGGGGTAGAGGTTGACGACCACCAGATCAATTGCCTCAATGGCATGCTGCTGCATAGCGGCAACATGATCGGGGTTATCACGCAAACCCAAAAGCGCGCCATGAACCTTGGGGTGCAGGGTCTTGACCCGGCCGTTCATCATTTCGGGAAAACCGGTATATTCAGACACGTCGGTTACCGGAATCTGCGCTTCACGCAGCAGACCGGCAGTGCCGCCGGTAGAGAGAATTGTCACCCCGTGGTCACTACTGAGGGTTCGAGCCAAATCGACAACACCGGTCTTATCAGATACCGATATAAGTGCACGCTTGATGACAGCCATCCTGGTTCCTTTCTCTGTTTTCGCTATGGAATAAATGTAGTTTAACGTAAATATCAGCAAGAAGGTTCTGCAGCATCAGCGCTTTCGTTATCTGCACAAAGAAGAACAAATGCAGAATATCTGCCAGCACCGGGTCGGGGATCCTATGGCAGGGGTGTCTGTCGCCATGGATGGCGACAGCAAGCGGTCATGGATGACGAAAAGCGTCCCTTGACATAGGATCCCCGACCCGGTGCCAGGACGAAGCTGAGCAGCTACAATGTGGAAAGGTCGATTTATTAACATGGTTGGACGCTTAGTGACAACCGATTTCAGGCGCCGGACAGGTAACGGCGTGGCACCCTGGAACCAATGCGGCAAAAGACCTCATAAGAAATCGTATCCAGCTGTGCTGCCATGGCATCGCCGCTGATAGTCACCCCTTGTGAACTGCCCAGCAGGGTAACGGGATCACCAATAGCCGCATCGGCAACGGCGCTGACATCGAGCATGATCCAGTCCATACAGACTCGTCCAACCACCGGCACCGGGCAGCCCCGAACAATGCCCTGGCCAACATTGCTCAGTAGGCGGTTATAACCATCAGCATAGCCAATCGGCAAAACCGCCACCCGAATTGGCCCTTTTGCCCGATAGTGATGGCCATAGGAAATACCGCTACCGGCCGGCAGGTCACGTAACTGGGCAATACAACTGCGCAGATGCATCACCGGACGCAGGTCGAGCTGCTGGGCAAAGTCATCTCCCGGCAGACCACCGTAGAGCATGATTCCCGGTCGCACCAGGGTACACTCAGGGCAATAGCGCCCGGCGATGCCGGCACTGTTAGCCAGATGAAATTCAACCGGATTGATCCCGTTGCTCCGCACCAGAGCAATCATGTCACTAAAGAGTTGTAACTGCACCGCTGAGATCATGGAGTCCCGCTCATCGGCACAGGCAAAGTGCGACATCAGCCCTTGAATCACCAGTCCCGGCATGTTTTTCAAGCGTGGCAGGGCCACCTGCAACTGCTCCGGGGTAAACCCGACCCGCCCCATCCCGCTATCAATTTTAAGATGGACACTGATCTGTTGTCGGCGCGAAACCGCAACCCTATTCAGACGCTCCGCGGTTTCGAGATCAAGTAGGGCGGGCATCAACCCGTCACGGATAAAAGCCTCTTCCTGCCCGGGGAAACACCCCCCCAGAACCAGCAGGTTCGCGTCCATTCCGGCGTAGCACAGAGCCTGAGCTTCCTCAAGGGTGGCTACGGCAAAATCAATAACCCCTGCACGGGCTAAAGCCCTGCTGACCGGTATCGCACCGTGACCATAAGCATCGGCCTTGACAACCGCCATCACCCGCTGCCCGGGATGGAGCAAGGCATTGACCTGACCCAAGTTATGGTGCAGGGCCGCCAAATCGATATCGGCCCAGGTCGGCCGGCCGACCTGGTTAGCTGATGGGTCTTGTCGCTTATCCATACCATTGTCGATATTATTTTTTGCTGAAAAAATCATCAGGTTATAAAGCCCCTTCATGCGCCACTTAAAATCACGGCAACAGATTAATTGACACCAAGGTTCACAACTGCTAGGGTTGCTTATTGTGTCATAGCCAGCTTCTTTTCATGTAACAAAAAACATGCCCTAGCAACATCCTACAGCAAGCCAGGTGCAAAGGAATATTATCGATGATTTCCGGCCTCTACCTGATTACTGACGACAATCATGACGGCAACATCTTAGCCAAAGTCAAAAAAGCTCTGACCGGTGGTGCCCGCATTATCCAGTACCGCGCCAAAGATGCAGATGCCAACGAGCGCCGCGCCATGGCGACCCAACTGCGTATTCTGTGTCGTGAACACCAGGCTCTGCTGATTATTAACGATTTCCCCGAGTTGGCTCGCGATGTCGATGCCGACGGGGTTCACCTCGGACAGGACGATATGTCCGCAGTTCAGGCACGCCAGATTATCGGGCGCAATAAACTGATCGGCATTTCCACTCATAGCGTCGACGAAGCCCTCAAAGCCGAGGCCCAGGGTGCCGACTATATCGCTTTTGGCAGTGTCTTTCCAACCAGCACAAAAAAAGATATCACCTTGGTTGGACTCAAAAACTTAAGTATGGTGCGCAAAGCGGTACTCATACCGCTGGTCGCCATTGGCGGCATGACGCCTGAACGAGCGTCGGCTGCTATCGACACCGGTGCCGATGCAGTAGCGGTTATTTCAGGGGTCATGGCCGATGATGATCCGGGACGTGCGGCTCGGGAATTCGCTCTGTTGTTTAACCGTCATCTACCCTTGCCCAAAGGCAAGGTCATGACCATTGCCGGATCCGACTCCGGCGGCGGCGCCGGGATCCAGGCTGACATCAAAGCCATCACCCTGCTGGGCAGCTATGCCACCAGCGTAGTGACCGCCCTGACCGCGCAGAACACTCTTGGGGTCAAAGAGGTCTACAGCATTGACACCAACTTTGTTGAACAGCAGCTTGATACGGTCCTCGATGATATCGGCACCGATACCATTAAAACCGGCATGCTCAATTGGGGTGGTAGCGTCTGGCGCATTGCCCAGATCATCGAAGAACGTTCATTGCTGGCGGTTGTCGATCCAGTTATGGTAGCCAAGGGGGGCGCAAGCCTGCTTGATGATGTCGCCCTCGACAGCCTGATTTCACGCTTGCTACCCCAGGCCTATCTATTAACTCCAAACCTGCCGGAAGTTGCCGCCATTACCGGCATCAATCCCCGTACCAGCGAAGAAATGATCGAAGCCGGTCGCAACCTGCAGATGCTTGGCGCGCGTAATGTCCTGATTAAAGGGGGGCACCTTGAGCAGGGCGATGCTACTGATGTGCTCCTGCTTGATGAAGAGGAACATCTGTTGAGCGCTCCACGCATTGATAGCCACAACACCCATGGCACCGGTTGCTCCCTGGCAGCAGCGATCGCTACGTTTCTGGCCCAGGGCTATCCCCTCAAGCAGGCCGTTGAACGGGCTAAGCGCTTTATCAGTATCGCAATTGAGCATGCTGTACCCATTGGCCACGGTCATGGTCCGATTAATCACTTCCATGCAGCGATGCAGCTCTTGCATGAGAAGGCGCCGATGGATTAAACTGCCTACGTCTGCCTGTATCGCATCTGCTAACCAAACAGCGCGGCTACCCATTTATTGTGGCCTGCGCTGTTTTTTTCACCCCTTTAAGGACTACATTCATGACTCAACTGGAGATGGCAAGACAGGGTCAAATCAGCGACCTTGTTCGTGAAGCCGCCGCCGCAGAAAACATTGAACCGGAGATTCTGCGTCAGAAGATCGCTGCCGGCACGGCGGTGATCTGCCGCAACAACAAACACCAGAATGGCCGCCCCCTGGCTGTCGGCGAAGGGCTGCGCACTAAAACCAACGCCAACATCGGCACCAGCGGCGACGATACCAGTATTGATAAAGAGTTGGAAAAAGCCAAGGTTGCCGCTGCTGCCGGGGCAGATGCCCTGATGGATCTGTCGACCGGTGGTCCCATTGATGACATCCGGGCTGCCATTATTGCCGAAACTGACCTCTGTATCGGCAGCGTTCCCCTCTATCAGGCTGCCTGCGATGCGGTGTTGCGCCAGGGCAAACCGATCGTCGACATGACAGTTGACGATATCTTTGACGGGGTTAAAAAGCACCTGGATGATGGCGTCGACTTTATCACCGTCCACTGTGGTGTTATCAGAGACACGGTCGCCCGCATGGAACGGGAAGGACGGCTACTCGAGGTTGTTTCCCGCGGCGGCTCCTTTACCGTCGAATGGATGCTCCACAACAACGCCGAGAATCCCTTATATGAATTCTACGATCGCTTGCTTGAGCTGGTGCATCCCTATGATGCGGTGTTGTCCTTAGGTGACGGTTTTCGCCCCGGCTGTCTTGCCGATGCCACCGATCGCGCCCAGATCCAGGAGCTTATTATCCTCGGTGAGCTGACTCAGCGCGCCCAGGAGGCTGGAATCCAGGTGATGATCGAAGGCCCCGGTCATGTGCCTCTGGATCAGATTGAAGCCAATATCAAGCTGCAGAAGCGTCTTTGCCATGGGGCACCCTTTTATGTTCTCGGCCCGCTGGTAACCGATATCGCCCCCGGCTATGACCATATCACCGCCGCTATTGGTGGCACGGTTGCCGGCGCTGCCGGTGCTGATTTTCTTTGCTATGTCACGCCGAGCGAGCACCTGCGTTTACCGACGATTGAGGATGTCCATGAAGGAGTCATGGCGGTTCGAATTGCTGCCCACGCCGCCGACATTGTCAAAAAAATACCTGGAGCTATAGAAAAAGACAATGCCATGGCCCGTTTTCGCAAAAACCTCGACTGGGAAGGACAGTTCTCCGTTGCCATCGACCCCGACAAAGCCCGCCGTATCCGCAAGGAGTCAGGTGTGGATGAAAGTCACGGTGCCTGCACCATGTGTGGTGCCCTGTGTGCCTACAAGGTCATGAACGAGAGAAAACAAGAGAAAGCCGCCATCTAAAGGACGTCGTCTTGATCCTTCGTTAGTCTATAAAAAAAAAGCCCGCAGAACGCGGGCTTTTTTGTTTGCATGGATTTAAAAGCTCTGGAGCTATTGCTCCTGCGGCAGGGTCGCCCCACGCACCCGACCGGTGATATGACCACCGATGACCGCTGCACCATAGATGGCATAACCGATATCGACGCTGACCCATTGGCTAATGTTACTGCCGATGTAGGTGCCGTAGGCAGGGTGCATAATCCGATAGCCCTCACGCTGAAGGACATAGTTTTCGTGTTCACGCAGATAACCAAGGGCATCGTTTGATGCGCGCGCTTCGTGGTAAAGATTGACAAAGGGGATCTGATAGGCAAAGGCATAAGTCCCTTTCCACTTGCGCCCGGAGAAATCCTTGGCGTGCCCTCCTTCATGCACGGCAATTGCAGGGATATCAGAATACAGATTGATGCTGTTGGCGTACGGATTATAGTGATCACCACCGAAAAAACGACCCGGGAAAGCCGTATACTGGAGCCAGGTCACCATCCCCAGGGTGTAGCGCCAGCCTGCACCTACGGAACGATTGCGAATTGTTCGTAGCAGTTCATCTCCGGGGGCATACTGATTGAGGCGAACCTTGACATGAGGCAACTCGTTGACAGTCAGATAGCTGCGCACCACCCGTTCGGTTTCATCACCAATCTCGTGCCGATCAACCCGCCAGTCCCACAGAACCAATTTGCTGAGCAGACTCCCCGGCCAGACCCAATCGGCAACATCAAGAAGGGTGTGAGGTCGACCCCGAACAATCTCTACCTCATCGACGGGCACCGCCATCAACTGAGGATCATCAAAGCTGACGCCCTGGCGGTAAGGAACAGAAGCACAACCGGTGACGAACAGCAGCACCATTGTCACCACCAGAAAGCCGAATTGTCGAGTTATCCCCATAGCTAGTACTTCCCCTATCTGAGCAAACTGACCTATTCTCCCATATAGGTATAGGACACCAGAGTGCGGTCGAGCAGTTCAATAAAATGACTGCTCTGCTCAATACTGATTTTCCGTGACGCGACACTTTTTTCCAGGGTATCGCGGACGTGTTTGAGAATTTCCGGCCCCTTGTATTGCACATACTTCAGGCTCTCCCATACTGCATCGCCGTTAATCACGGTATCGATCTTGTAACCGGTTTTGCGATTAAAAGTGACATGCACAGCGTTGGTATCACCAAACAGATTGTGCATATCGCCAAGAATTTCCTGATAGGCGCCAATCAGGAAAAAGCCGATAAAATAATCCTCATCCTTTTTTACCTTGTGCAGCGGCAGAAACTTGGTGCGACCGTTTTCGCCGACAAAGCTGGTGATCTCACCGTCGGAGTCGCAGGTGATATCGGCAATTGAGGCATTGATCTCCGGCTTCTGCTGCAGACGCTGAATCGGCATGATCGGAAACAGCTGATCAATCGCCCAGGAATCGGGAATCGACTGAAACAAGGAGAAGTTGGCAAAGCAGGTCTGGCGTAATGACAACTGAAAATTCTGTAGCTCCTCCGGTACCAATTTCAAGCGCTCGACGATATTGTTGATCTTCTGGAAAATCTTGAAACACAGCCATTCGGCGACCGCGCGATCATGCAGATTGAGGTAGCCAAGATTAAACAGGCTGACTGCCTCCTGAATCAGCTGCAAGGTATCATGGTAATCCTCACGCAACGAATGGCGGTCAATGCTTTTATAGATATCAACCAGCTTCTTAACTGTCGGTGCAAGCTTGTCTGTTGATTCCAGCACATCTTCAAAATCGGGGGTCAAGCTCTGGGTATTGGTGTTCAGGGCGTTGGTCACCAGCACTGAATAGTGGGCGACAATCGCCCGACCTGATTCGGAAATAATATTGGGACAACTGACCCCGACTTCGTCACAGATGTTTTTGATCTGATAGACAACGTCGTTGGCGTATTCCTCAACCGAGTAATTGACACTGGAAAAATAGCTCGACTTGCTACCATCGTAATCGACACCAAGACCGCCACCAATATCTACATATTCGAGGTTGACCCCGAGCTTGCACATCTCGGCATAAACGCGTGTTCCTTCAATCAGGGCAGACTTAATCTTGTCGATTTTGGTGATCTGGCTGCCGATATGGAAGTGGAGAAGGTTCAGGCTCTCAAGCATATTTTCTTCACGCAATAACTCAATGGCAGTCATGATTTCGGAGATCCGCAGTCCGAACTTCGCTCCTTCTCCGCCGGAGGTCGCCCACTTACCGGTCCCCTTTGATGAAAGCTTCACCCGAATTCCGAGCTTCGGGATAATGTCAACCTCGCGCGCCAGGGCAATGATTTTTTCGAGTTCAAACAGCTTTTCAACGACAATGGTAATGTCGTAGCCTAGACGGGTTGCATAAAGAACCGTTTCAATAAAAGCATTATCTTTATAACCATTACAGATGATGGGAATATCCTTGCCGGTGGCAAAGGCAATAGCAATCAACAGTTCCGGTTTGGAGCCGACCTCAAGACCGATATTGTAGCGCTTGCCGAACTCGGTAATCGCCTCAACCACCTGACGTTGCTGGTTGACCTTGATCGGATAAAAAGTGCGGTACTGTGCCGGATACTCATTGTCACTGATAGCGCCCTTGAAGGCGCGATTGATCGCAGAGATGCGCCCTTCAAGAATATCCATAAAACGCAGCAGAATCGGCGGCTTGATTTTGCGCTTGATCAGATCGTCAATCAATACGCGCAGATCGATAGAATATTTCGAATTTGGTGAGGGGTGAACACAGACATTCCCCTTACGGTTGATGGAAAAAAGATCAGCCCCCCAGTTGCTTAAATTATAAAGTTTGTCGGAACGAGCAGTGCTCCATTTTTCCATGAACGGCACCTTTCATCATTGAGATATTCGCCCCTGCAGACATTCCCGGGCGGACCGTTGTTCTTGTCATAAGTAAAATCGGCAACCCGTGCTGGCGATGACCGATCCCGTCGAACTATCAATAGCAAACTAACAGGGCGCCCATTAACCGAGGCGACTTCTGAAATCCTCATAACCGAAACGACGCACTACCCTCAACTCACCCGTCCGGGGTTCATAGGTACACAGATGCGGGTGTTGAATGCCGTTGAAGGTCGTAGTCTTCACTGTAGTATAGTGAGCCATGTCCTCAAACGCCAGACGGCTGCCAACAGTTAAGGGCTGATCAAACGACCAGTCGCCGACCACGTCTCCGGCCAGACAGGATGGCCCGCCAAGACGATAGGTAAAAGGTTTTTCCTGCGGCGCACCGGCACCATAGATTTCCGGTCGGTAGGGCATTTCCAGGACGTCCGGCATATGGCAGGTGGCCGATACATCGAGGATCGCATTGTCCACTTCGTTGTGCACCAGATCGAGAACCTCGCCAACCAGCACCCCGGTACCGATGACAACCGCTTCTCCGGGTTCGAGATAGACCTTGACTCCGTACTTGTCCTGAAAATGCCGGATCAGCTTGATCAGCCCATCAATATCGTACCCCTCACGGGTGATATGATGGCCACCACCGAGATTGACCCACTTCATTTCGGGTAAAAACTTGCCAAACTTTTCTTCGAACACCTCCGCTGTACGCGCCAGCGGCGCGAACAATTGTTCGCACAACGTATGAAAATGCAGTCCGTCGACACCATCCAGACAGCGCCCGTCAAATTCAGCCCGCGGTATCCCTAGACGCGACATGGGTGCGCAGGGGTCATAGAGGGGTACCGCCCCTTCCGAGTGTTCAGGGTTGACACGCAGGCCAATCGATACCCGCCCTTTTTCCTGTTGCCACAGGGGGCGAAAGCGCTCCAGTTGGGCAAAGGAATTAAAGACAAGATGGTCGGAAATGGCAAGCAGCTCCGCCACATCCGCGTCCTTGAAAGCCGCAGAAAATGAATGGACCTCACCACCAAACTCTTCCCGGCCGAGGCGCGCCTCCCACGGCGAACTGGCACAGACCCCGTTGAGAGTCCGGGCGATCAGGGGAAACACCGGCCAGAAGGAAAAAGCCTTCAGGGCAAAGAGAATCTTCGCCCCACTGCGCTGCTGCACATCAGCAAGAATGGCAAGATTATGGCGCAATCGCCCCAGGTCGATAACATAGGCAGGCGACGGCGCCAGTTTCAGGATGTTGGGAATGTCGATACCTGTCAATGGTTATCTCTTTCGGTCAGGGCGACGCAAGCGTCGTCCCTACGCTTATTACAATTCCGGCCATTCACCTTCAACTACTGTATGCGGCAATCCCATCGGGGCGAGTTCGGTAAGGAAGACTTCCGGGTCAAACTGCTCCATGTTCCAAACACCTGGGGCATGCCATTGGCCGGTCACCATCATGATGCCGCCCACCACTGCCGGAACCCCGGTGGTATAACTGATCCCCTGGGAGTTGGTTTCCTGATAACAGGCCTGGTGATCACAAATGTTGTAGATGTACACCTGCTTGCGCTGACCATTTTTGGTGCCGCGAGCAATCACCCCGATACAGGTTTTACCTTTGGTCAACGGGCCAAGGCTGGCCGGATCAGGGAGCAGCGCTTTGAGAAACTGGATCGGCACAATCTTCTGCCCCTGGAATTCGACCTCATCGATGCGGGTCATGCCGACATTCTGCAACACTTCCAGATGCTTGAGATAGTTATCGGAAAAGGTCATCCAGAACTGGGCTTTTTTGATGGTCGGGATGTGCTTGACCAATGACTCCATTTCTTCATGGTAAAGCCGATAGATATTCATCGGCCCGATCCCTTCGGGAAAATCAAAGGTCCGCTTGGTGGCCAGCGCTGGCGACTCCACCCACTGATCATTCTCCCAATGTCGGCATGTGGCAGTAATCTCACGGATGTTGATTTCCGGATTAAAGTTGGTTGCAAAGGGTTGGCCGTGATTACCAGCGTTAGCATCGATGATATCGATTTCCTCAATCACATCGAGATACTTCTTTGCGGCCAGGGCGGTGAACACATTGGTGACCCCGGGGTCAAAACCGCTACCGAGCAGCGCCATCACCCCTTTTTTCTTAAAGCGGTCATGGTAAGCCCACTGCCAGCTGTACTCGAACTTTGCCGTTTCGTGGGGCTCGTAATTAGCGGTATCGAGATAATCAACACCGGTCTCCAGACAAGCGTCCATAATCGTCAGATCCTGATAGGGCAAGGCGACGTTGATTAGCAGTTGCGGTTGTTCCTGCTTGATCAGGGCGACCAGCTCGGATATACTATCAGCATCAACCTGGGCCGTTTTAACTGTCACACCCTTGATTTCTGCAGCAATCTCATCACACTTGGATTTTGTTCGTGAAGCCAGGGTAATAGCGGAAAAGATATCCTTGCGCTGAGCGCATTTATGAACAACAACGCGGCCGACACCGCCGGCACCGATAATCAAAACCTTACTCATCAACAACTCCCTTCACAGATAGTTATTTTAAAAACAGTGGTTCTACTGCCAATGACTGATAAATAACCAAGCACCGGAGCTACCACCTTCTTGAGAAGGCAAAAAGACAAACCTTCACTGTACCTGCCTTGCCAACCCTGTCAATAAAAAAGTTGATGCTCCCAGAAAACAATCGGCACTCACACCGGC
>Ga0102938_10000234_pt1 | contig 39025 bp, 25 predicted proteins | sample SalPonR2_B_D2_MG_FD_84516 | JGI IMG/M metagenome (GOLD analysis project Ga0102938, IMG submission 84516) | Salt pond soil microbial communities from South San Francisco under conditions of wetland restoration - Salt Pond MetaG R2_B_D2_MG | ecosystem: Environmental > Aquatic > Marine >...
CTTAACGGAGGAATGTCGCAGGTCGACACTTTCGATCCAAAACCGGAGCTGACCAAACGCGGCGGCCAGATGCTGCCGTTCGATAACCTGCAAACCGAACGCAAAACTGGTGTCGCATTGCCGTCGCCGTTCACCTTTGCGCAACATGGTGAAAGTGGTATTACGGTTAGTGATTTGTTTCCGCACTTATCGAAGTGTGTCGACGACATGGCCGTGATTCGGTCGATGCATGCGGAGCTGCCCAACCACGAAATGTCGCTGATGCTGATGAACAGCGGCGATCAACGGGCGGTACGACCCAGCTTCGGTTCATGGTTGACGTGGGGCATGGGCAGCGAGAACCAGAACCTGCCCGGCTTTGTCGCCTTGTGTCCGGGCGGCCTGCCTGTTGGCGGTGCAGGCAACTGGCGAAGCGCATTTCTTCCGGGCGTGTATCAGGGAACGCTGGTCGACACATCGGGCACGGATGCATCGAAGCTGATCAAAGACATTCGCAACGAACGACTCACGGGCGCTCAACAGCGTAAGCAGTTTGACCTGCTACAAAAGATGAACTCGCGTCATCTCGAACAGCGTCCCGGAGAAGCCGCCATCGAAGCACGCATTCAATCTTTTGAAATGGCATTTCGTATGCAGACCGAAGCGACGGAAGCATTCGACGCGACTCAGGAACCTGAGCACATTCAGAAGCTGTATGGCGACGGACCACAGAATCGACAATTGCTGATCGCGCGGCGTCTGGTGGAACGCGGCGTGCGGTTTGTGCAGACATGGCATGGGAGTGGTCAGCCGTGGGACAGCCACTCCAACATCAAAGGCGAACATCGCAAAGTTGCAGAACAGTGTGACCAGGGGCTGGCCGCTTTGATCATCGACCTGAAGCAACGAGGGCTGCTGAGTAAAACGCTGATTCTATGTACGGGCGAGTTCGGCAGAACTCCGTCTGTCGAGATGGGACAGAACGGTTCTGGCGCATCACAAGGTCGCGACCACAATCACTGGGGCTATTCGCTGTGGATGGCAGGGGGCGGAATCAAAGGCGGAACCATCTACGGCGCCACGGATGAATTCGGTTTCAAGGCGGTCGAAAATCCTGTTTCTGTCCACGACCTGCATGCCACAATGCTGCACCTGCTGGGATACGACCACAAACGTCTGACCTATCGCTTTGCCGGCCGCGACTTCCGCCTGACCGACGTGCACGGCGAAGTCATCAGAGAGATCCTGGCGTGAGTCGTAAAGTAGTAATAACACACGCAGAAGGTCGATGGTGTACACAGCAGTCGTTTAACGGCAAGCGGCAGGCGCCGGTGATTCGCCAACGTAGTCGATGCCCGCGGCTTGCCGTCAAACCATCAAGGCTGGACTGGGCGAGTCGCATCAGCTTGGGCGTGGTGATATGCATTGGTTTGATAGGGAGGTCGCTCCCTGCTGCTGACGTGCCTGCTACGCTGGGTATGCTGCTTAAGAACAACTGCCTCGACTGTCATTCCGGCGCGGCGGCGGAAGGGGGGCTCAATCTTGCTTCACTGGCTTTCACGCTTGACGACCGAGTGCTGCGCGACCGCTGGATTCTCATCCATGATCGAGTCAAATCGGGTGAGATGCCGCCTGATGATTCAAGTCTCTCTGATGGTGATCGACAGTCACTGGTGAAGACACTGCACGACGTCATCGGGAAAGCGGATCGTGAGGATGTTCTTGCAAACGGTCGCGGTCCGTTGCGACGGCTCAACCGTGACGAATACGAACAGAATTTGCGGGACGTGCTGAAAATGCCGCTGCTCGATATTCGTGACATGCTGCCGGAAGATCGTGAGGCCCATCGGTTCAACAAGACTGCCGCGGCACTCGACATGTCACGCGTGCAGTTGGCTGCATACCTCGATGCCGCGGAAACCGCACTGCAACAGGCAATGGCCGACGGACCCGAGCCGCCAACGGCCACGAAATATCGAGCGGTGGGGACGCAGCTTTTTTCGGCCACCAGCACCTTTGGTGAACGCGAAGCGATGTTCTTTGCGAAGGACAACAAGGCGGTTGACACGAAGGAACTCGACAACCTGAAAGACGATCCGGCACTTGAACTCGCGCTGTTCCGGTCGGCTCATTGGCCCTATTTTGGATATCCGCGTGGATTCGTTGCGAAACTCCCAGGCGAATACCGGGTCCGCTTTTCGGCGCGGGCCATCTTGCAGACCGAAGGGTATCAGCTCAAACCGGCAACCGAGCCGGTGCCGATGACGTTTCGTGCGCGCAAACCCTCTGGCCCGGATGTCTCTGGCGATGTTCGGGCAACAGGTGGAATCATCGACATTCAGCCCAAACCCGCCGTTTACGAGACGACCATTCGCTTACTTTCAACAGAGACATTCGAGTACAGCCTGTTAGGTCTGCCAGTTCCGCTGGCACGTAACGTCAACGGTGGCCCGCCGACGTATCGCTATCCGCCGTTTCCCGATGGTGGCCAACCGGGTGTTGCCTTTCAATGGTTGGAAGTTGACGGACCGATTGCGTCAGAGTCGTGGCCGCCGCCGTCACATCGCGTCTTGTTTGATAATTTTGGATCGGACATTCAATCCACTAATCCGCAAGAAGACTCGCGACATCTGCTTCGGCGTTTCGTAGAGATCGCTGCTCGCGAACCTGTACCGGAAGAAGCACTGCTCCGGTTCGAGCAACTCATTCTCAAGCGACTCGAGCAGGGGAGCCCGTTCCCTGAGGCGATGCTCGCCGGTTACAAGGCGTTCCTCTGTTCCAGCCACTTCCTTTATCTGCGCGAACCTTCTGATCCAGCGACTGACAATCTTGATCAACATGCCATCGCCTCGCGGTTGTCGCATTTCCTGACGAACACGCGGCCGGACCCGGCGTTGATGGAACTGGCCGGCGCGGGAAAGCTCCGCGATGCTGACACACTTCGCCGTGAGACCGATCGGCTGATCAACAGCCCCGGCTTCGATCGGTTCGTCGAGAATTTTACCGACTACTGGCTCGACCTGCGCAACATTCGACGCGACGAACCGGATATTCGTCTGCATCCTGAGTACCGCTTTGATGACTACTTGATCGAGTCGATGGAGCACGAAACTCGTAACTTCTTCAAGGCGATGATTCGAGACAATCTCTCGGCGAGTGTGTTAGTCGATGCCGACTTTGTCTACGCGAACGATCGTCTCTCGCGGCATTACGGGTTGAAACCGCTCAGCGGGTCCAGAATGCAAAAGATCGTGTTGCCCGATGACAGTCCCTACGGCGGTCTATTGACGCAGGCGGCCATTTTGAAAGTGACCGCCAACGGCAGTTCGACCTCGCCCGTCATCCGCGGCGCGTGGATCATGGAGCGTTTGCTCGGTCAGCCACCGCCTCCTCCTCCGGCGAGTGTCCCCGCCGTCGAACCGGACATTCGCGGGGCGAAGACGATTCGTGAGTTGCTGGCTCTGCATACGAAATCGGAGTCGTGTGCCAGCTGCCATGCGCGGTTCGATCCCGTTGGTCTGGCATTGGAAAACTTCGACATCCTCGGCGGCTGGCGGGCACATTATCGAGGACTCGAAGCGGGAGAACGCATCTCCGGGATAGACCGTGCCGGCCACGATTTCGTCTACGCACTTGCTGGACCAGTGGACGCCAGCGGTCAACTGCTGGACGGTCGCCGCTTTCAAGACATCCACGAATTGAAGGCGATTCTTGTAGGCAATTCTCGACAATTGGCTCCTAATCTTCTGCATCAGTTCACGCTTTATGCGACCGGAACTCCGGTGCGGTTTGCGGATCGTGCAGAGATCGAATCGATCCTCGATGCCTGCGAAGCAGATGGATATCGAGCGCGCGATCTTGTGCATGCGTTGGTGCAGAGCAGGATCTTTCTCGGAAAGGAAGGCAGCCGATGATACGCCGCCATCAAATCAATCGCCGTCAGTTTCTTCGCGGTGCGGGAGTCACGCTTGCGCTACCGTTTCTGGACAGCCTGCGTTCAGTATCAGCAAAGCAACCGGATGCAGAACTTCCGCGGCGGATGCTGTTGATCTCCAATAATCTCGGCGTGCTACCCAAGCCGTTCTTTCCCGAGGGGACGGGCCGAGATTACGAACTCTCACCGTACCTCGCGGATCTGGCCGATTTCCGCGATGACTTCACGGTGATCAGTGGCCTCTCGCACCCCGATGTCGACGGTGGTCACAGCACAGAGAACTGCTTTCTCACGGCAGCCCTTGGCCCGACAAAGAGTGGCTTTCGCAATACGATCTCGCTTGATCAGTTTGCTGCAGAACGGCTTGGTCCGGTGACTCGGTTTCCCACGCTCAACCTGGGCGTGAACATCGACAAGGCGAATCGCAGTCTTTCCTGGACACGAGACGGTGTGCTGTTGCCCGCCGAAGACAGTGCGTCTGCTCTGTTTCGCAAGATGTTCGTCCAGGGCGATCAGGCTGCTGTAAAACGCCAGCTCCATAAACTCGACGAACGAGGCAGCATTCTCGATACGTTGCTGGATGATACGCGGCAGTTCCGCAGTCATCTTGGACGCGACGATCAATCACGGCTCGACCAGTACCTCACGTCCGTCCGCGAAATCGAAGAACGACTGCAGACCGCTCGCGAGTGGGAACTGCGTCCGAAACCGGCGACCGATCAGCAACCACCGGACGACATTCGCGACCAGAAGTTGTTCTTCGAAAAGTTCGACCTGATGCTGGCGATGGGGCGGCTGGCGCTCGAATCGGATTCCACGCGGATCGTCACGCTGATGGTCGATGCCTTTGCGACTCCCGTGTTCAAACTGCATCCCGATCAGAATACAACCGATGGCTACCACAATCTCAGTCATCACGGTCAGTCAGAATCGAAGGTCCAACAACTCGTCGACGCCGATCATCAGCAGATGACGCTACTCGGCAAGCTGTTCGGACAGCTTGCCGAAACCCGTGAAGGCGAGGACCGGTTGCTTGACCGCACAATGATCCTGTTCGGCAGCAACATGGGCGACGCCAACACGCACGACAATACCAACCTGCCGATCCTTCTTGCTGGTGGCGGTTTCCAGCACGGCCAGCACCTCGCCTTCCGGCGCGATCACAACAAACCGCTGTGCAACCTCTATGTCACGATGCTTCAGCACCTCGGTATCGAAGCAGACACGTTCGGCAGCAGCGCTGGCACATTGAACGAGATGAATTCATGAGACGCACCACCGTCGAAGACAGGATTGAGGATTGTCGATTGAGGATTGCTGATTTTCGAAGTGCAGGTGCTCGCTGTGTCGGGCGTTGGCAACTACCGCCCTTGTCCCATCGCCAATTAAAGATCAGCAATCAACAATCATCAATCACTTCAACTTCCGCGAATCGGTTCAGGCTTCAATCTCTATCCCGCGTATTTCTGGCACACCGACGAGAAACTCACCGTCGCAGTGCTTCTGCTGAAAACCATCAAGTGAATCCACAAATGAAATTACTCTCACGCTCCTCACCGCTCTGCTGCTCTCACCAATGACCGCGATCCATGCCGCGGAGATTTCGCCGAACAAACTCACGCCCGAGGAAACGCAGCGATTCCGTGCGGCGGCGGAGTATTCCCGGGCGGCGGAGGGCGGAAGTCTCCAGGACTTTCGGTAGGCAGGCAAATCGGCCGAAACACCCATCGAGTTCAGGTGTAGGCTACTGCAGGGACGTATCCCCGTTATTGCTTGCCGGAAGAAAGACTGCGGCGGTAGTTGCCGGGCGTGACGCCAGTCGTTTTGCGGAACACTTCCAGCATGTACTGCGACGTCGCGAATCCGGTGCGGGCGGCGATCTGGTCGAGGCTGAGGTCGGAGTCTCGCAGGAAGCGACAGACGTGCTCAATGCGCACGCGATTGATCTCTTCATTGGGAGACCTTCTCAACAGTCGGCGGCAGCTACGTTCCAAAGAACTCCGCGATATCGGTACAACCTTCAAGATTCCATTGACGGTCAGGCCCTCACACGCAAGCTGGCGAATCAATCGAATGGCTTGCGCCAAATGTTCGTCATCAATCGCCACGATGTCCGAGGATTGACGTGTCTCGATGCAGAGCGGAGCAAAGAGTGTCGGCTGCGCAGGCGGCTTCAGACGACGCATCATACGATCCAGAATTCGCGCGGCTTCGTAGCCGATCTGTTCGCCGGCCAGTCGCACGCTGCTCAGCGGCGGTGTGCTCATCGTGGTGATGGTTTCGTCGTTCTCAACCCCGACGATAGCGACATCTTCCGGAACGCGGATTGACGAGCGAGAGCACGCGTCCAGCAGCCAACAACCAAGCTGATCCGTGCAGGCCATAATCGCAGTCGGTCGCGGCAGGTCGCTGAGCCAGTTCATCAGTCGCTTTTGCTGAGCCTCCCATTGTTCCGGCTTCTCCGACTTGCCGGGCTGACGAAGCACAGAACACGCATGCCCGCGTGCTCGCAGATAGGAGACAAAACTCTGTCGGCGTTCGATGAAGAAGGGCTCGGTATCGAGCGCAAACACACCGAAGTGACGAAAGCCGCGCTCAAGAAAATGGTCGGCAACCATGCCTGCAACAACAGTGTTATCAACCCCGACAAATGGGAACGTGGAACCGCGGCGCGTCGATCGCAGTTCCACAGCAGGTACCCCCGCACGTCCCACAGCCGTTGCGATCGCAGCGCTGCCCGACCACGTCAGGATTCCATCGCCGTCCCAGTTCCTTAGCCAAACCGGTGGCATGGTTTCCAGGTCTCTAATCTCCACAAACATCGACCAGGGACCGTGCTCCTGCGCATAGCGTTTCACACCGCGCAACAGGTCACGGCCGTAAGTGCGCGAGGTTTCAATGAGGAGCGCAACTCGACGCATTGGCGAATTCCGGGCGAATCAGGACTGACAATATAATGTAACCGAATTACGCACATACGGAATGTGGCTAGAGCCCTTGGGCGGTAGAATAATGACTAAATCAGACTGGTAATCCATTGGAGATCAACATGTCGAATTCATCGCTTTCTCGAAGAGGCTTCATCGCTTCGACGCTGGCAGGCGGAGCGCTGCTGGGGAGTTCCCCTTCAGGAGTTTTCTCATCACCACAAACGGCTGTGGGACAGGAGAAGCCTCGTCACAAGGTGGAACGCATAGGCGTTGGTGCAATCGGCTTGCGTTATCAGGGGAGTGTGATCGCGAATAAGGCGCAGTTGCACGGTGATATCGTTGCCGTCTGCGATGTTGATCGCAATGTTCGCGATCAGGCCAAGGCGGCCTTTGGAAGTACGCCGCACAGCAGCGAAGACTACCAGGATTTGCTCGCTCGCAAAGATGTCGATGTCGTCACGATCGGCAGTCCCGATCATTGGCACACCAAAATGGTGATCGACGCTTGCCGCGCCGGTAAAGATGTCTACTGCGAAAAACCACTGACGTTGACCGTTGATGAGGGCAAGCTGCTAACCAAGGTCGTGAAAGAAACCGGACGTGTGGTGCAAGTCGGTTCGTGGCAGCGCAGCGATGATCGATTTCGGCAAGCGGTTGAGATGGTGCGAGCTGGTCGAATCGGCCGATTGCAGAAGGTCGAGGTGGTGCTTGGCAAAAACGCAACCAGTAGCTCGTTTGTGCCGCGAACTCCTCCCGCCCATTTGAATTGGAACTTATGGCAGGGCCAGACGCCGGATGTTCTCTATATCGAAGAGCGGTCGCACTACACGTTTCGCTGGTGGTATGAATACTCAGGCGGCCAGATGACCGACTGGGGAGCGCACCATCTTGATATCGCACAGTGGGCGATCGATTCTAATCCGGTTGAGATTCACGGCACCGCCAGGATGCCCAACGTCATCAATGGGTACAACGTCGCGATCGATTTCAACGTCACTTACAAGTATGCCAATGGTGTGATGATGACAGTCGTTGACACCGGAGATAACGGCATTCTGTTTACTGGCGATGCCGGTCGAATGTTCGTGAATCGAGGAAAGATCACCGGCGCGCCCGTCGAGGCTTTGCAAACAAATCCGCTGAACCGTGAAGACTGGAAGGTCTACGACTACGACAACCTCGAACGTCCTGCGCGTGCCGGCAAACTGGATGCGATCATCAATCACATGGGCAACTTCTTTGACTGTGTCGAGACTCGCCGCACGCCCGTCTCGGATGTCGAAAGTCAACATCGCAGTGTCAGCACCTGTCACCTCGGAAACATTTCGATGCGTCTGGGCAGGCCACTGAAGTGGGACCCCGAAAGAGAAATGTTCCCTGATGATGCGGAAGCCAACGTCATGCTTGGTCGTGAGCAACGCAAGGGGTTTGAAGTCGTCTAAATTATCATTCGTTCAGAACGCTTGCCGTTGAATAGAGAAAGACACCAGCCATGCAAATTACACCTTCATCTCTCATCACTGACCAGCATCGCGAACTTTACCAGAACGAAGGTTACTTCATTCTGGAAAGTGTGATTTCGGACGAGCATTTGCAGATCCTGCGTGATTCATGCGATCACCTGATCGACCTGATGCATCAGGAGATGGATCGACAGGGAACCGATCACATTCATATCAGCCATCGCGGCAAGCGGTACCACATTGCCAAACAGTACGACAAAACGCCTCGGTTGTCGGAGTACGTTTTCAGCCCGCTGATGGCAGACGTCTGCCGAGCGACGATCGGTGAAACCGCGTTCCTTTTTTACGACCAGTATGTCGCCAAATGTGCCGAGCAGGGAATTAGCTTTTCGTGGCATCAGGACGGCGGCTACCTCGGCTTTCCTCACACGCCGTATGTCACGGTCTGGGCGGCGGTCGACGACATGACGCTGGAGAACGGCACGGCATACGTCATGCCGTATTCGACCATCGGTATCCGGTCACTTGTCGAACACATCCGCGATCCGGAAACAGGTGACAAGGTTGGATACTTCGGAAAAGAACCGGGCATTCCCGCCATCGTGCCTGCAGGCAGTCTGGTCGTGTTCAGCTCGCTGACGTTTCACCGCAGTGGAGCGAATACCACCGACCGCATGCGTCGCGCTTATGTGACGCAGTATTCCGCAGAACCGATTTACAAACCTGGAACTCAGGAGCTAATGCACCTGGGAGTTCCATTTCTGCAACCGTGAACCTGCCGTATTTGAACGGCTGCGAAAAGCGTTGATCGACACATCCCGGAGAATCTTATGCAACCGTCATTGCTGACACGTCGTTCGTTTTGTGCTGCCAGTGCCGTGGCAACTGGAAGTGCTGTCATGCCGCGAACTCTTGCCGATGCGGCGGAATCGGAGCCGTTCCAACTGAAGTACATTCTCGGTTCCTGCATGTACGGCTATCAGTACGTCGGTGAGATCCTGCCGGAAGTCCGCAAGACCGGCGCCACCGCCCTCGACGTCTGGCCCAAGGTGCATGGCAACCAGCGCGAACAACTGACCGACCTGGGTGAAGACAAGTTCGCAGCGATGTTGAAGCAGCACGAGATCACGCTGGGCTGTATTACTCAGTACAAGCTCGGGCCGTTTGGACTGCAGGACGAAATGCGACTGGCTCAGCGCTTCGGTTGCCGGACCATTGTCACCGGCGGTCGGGGCCCTGCTGGGTTGAAGGGGAGTGAGCTGAAAGTGGGCGTTCAGGACTTCATCGAGAAGATGAAGCCGCACCTTGAAGTGGCTGAAGAAACCGGTGTGACCATCGCGGTCGAGAATCACGGAAACAACCTGATCGAGTCGCCTGACTCTTTGAAATGGCTGGCCGAACTAAGACCGTCGAAGCATCTGGCGATTGCTTTCGCACCTTATCACCTGCCACAGGATGCGGATTTGCTTGGTCGTTTGATTGAAACGCTGGGTGATTCGATCGCGGTTTTCTACGCCTGGCAACACGGGATGGGCTGTCACGAGAAGCTGCCCAAGGAACAGGAACTACTGCAGATGCCCGGCCGCGGCGATCTCGACTTCGGTCCGCTGCTCTCAGCGTTGAAACAGATGAAGTACTCCGGCTGGACGGAGATCTTCATGCACCCCGTTCCGCGCGGCATTCCGATTCTCGAAACCGCCTCAGCCGTGACGGCCGAGATCAATCGCAGTCGCGATTATCTGAATAAATTACTCAGCGATGCTTGAGCCTGACGCCGCAAGCGTCTTTCAATCAGGATTACTTCCATGCGACCCAAAGTTCTTATTATTGTCGGTGATGCCAGCGAGACACTGGACACGATGTACCCGTATTACCGGTTAATCGAAGCCGGTTTTCAGCCCGTCGTCGCGGCCCCGGAAAAGCGGCGTTACCAGATGGTTCTGCACGAAGTAAAACCTAGCTGGACGATCACAAAGGAGTGGGAAGGTTACACCATCGAGGCGGATGTCGCGTTCGCGGAGATCGATCCGCACGAGTATCTGGGGATCTTCTACTCGGGCGGGCGCGCTCCTGAGTACATTCGCGATGACCCCAATCTAATCCGCATCACGCGTTACTTTTTTGAGAAGAATGCTCCGATCGCGAGCGTCTGCCATGGCGTCGAGATCCCCGCGCGAGCTGACTGCGTTCGAGGTCGGCGGATGGCGACGGTTGCCAAATGCCGCTTCGATCTGGAAGTCTGCGGTGGGACGTTCGTGGACGAACCCTGCGTGATCGACGGCAACCTGGTTTCAGGTCGCACATTCCACGACAATGGCCATTTCGTCGGAGCCTGGATCAAGCTTCTCGATGAAGCCAGAAAGAAGTCCCAATGAACACACCAACGGCACTCATCATCACCCTGCTGCTCGCGTTGTTCGCCCCGGTGGACGTCACCTATGCGAAACAGCCTAACGTCCTTCTCATCATCACCGATGACCAGGGCTATGGGGACTTTTCCATCCACGGCAACACGCATCTGCAGACGCCGCACATGGATCAGCTGGCCGCGGAGAGCGTGCGGTTTGATCGGTTCTATGTGAACTCATTCTGCGCACCCACGCGGGCAGCCTTGCTCACGGGCCGCTGGCCGCTGCGAACCGGGTGCCACGGTGTCACGCACAATGCCGAGGCGATGAAACCGTCCGAGGTCACGATGGCGGAGGCGCTGCACGAAAGCGGCTATCACTCGGCCTGCATCGGCAAATGGCACAATGGCGAGCAGTATCCGTTCACGCCGATGGGACAGGGCTTCGACGAAGCGTTTGGGTTCAATAATGGGCACTGGAACAACTACTTCGATCCCGTGCTCCTGCGCGGCTCGAAGCCTGAGCAGACGGAGGGTTACATCACCGACGTGCTCACTGATCAGGCGATGAGGTTCATCACTGCGAACCAGACGGGGCCATTTTTCTGTTACCTCAGTTACAATGCACCACACTCGCCGTATCAGGTGCCGGACAAATACTTCGACAAGTTCAAATCGAAGGGCTTCGACGATACCTTGGCTGCCTTCTACGGCATGTGCGAAAACATCGATGACAACGTGGGGCGACTGCTCGCGCACCTGGAATCGTTGCGGCTCGCGGATGAAACCATCGTGCTCTTTCTGACCGACAATGGCGGCACTGCAGGCGTGAAGACTTACAACGCCGGGATGCGCGGCGGAAAGACCAGCGTGCATGAGGGTGGTAGTCGCGTGCCGCTCTTCCTTCGCTGGCCGGCGGCGAAATGGACGCCGCATGTCGTGAAGCCCATTGTTTCGCACATCGATCTTTTTCCCACGCTGCTCGATCTGTGCGGCGTGAAGTCATCCACCGGACCAAAGCTGGATGGCATCACGCTGCGTCCGCTTTTGGAAAAGACCGACAACACCGCATGGCCAGAGCGGACCCTGTTCACGCACAATCCCATCGACAAGGACAACAAGTTCCCCGGGGCCGTGCGCACGCAACGCTATCGCCTGGTCCGCGAAATCAAAGGCGCAGCGGGCGGATCGAAGGCGAAGGCCAACGACGCCAGCGCCACACCCTGGCAGCTCTACGACATGGAGAGCGATCCGGGCCAGACGAAGAACATCGCCGCTGATCAACCTGATATCGTGAAGCAACTCAGCGACCAATACGATGCGTGGTTTGCCGAGATCTCGCGAGATGCGCTGCAGCGTTTTCCCTTGCCGGTCGGACATGCGGAACACAATCCCGTCGAACTGCACGCGCCGCAGGCTTACTTCGACAAGCCGCTGACGTTTTCCATTGGTTCCGGTGCCGCCAACGATTGGCTCACTGCCTGGACGAATGTGAAAGCGAAAGTCTGGTTCGACATCGAGGTGGCTACCGCTGGCGACTACGACATCGAACTCGCCCTCGCTTGTCCAGCGTCCGACGCCGGGTCGCGAGTGCGCATTGGCGTCGACACTGCGTCATTCGAGACCATCATCCCCGAAGCCCCCGCGCCGGGAATCCCGTTGCCTCATCGCGACGCAAAGCCTCGATATCGCAACCGCGAGTGGTTCACTCTGAAGGCCGGCACCCTCAGGCTGCCGAAAGGTCCGGCCAAGCTCACGATTGAACCGCTCACCATGCCCGGAACGCGGGTGATGGATTTCAAACACGTGAAGCTGAACCTGAGATCCACGCTATGAAACACATCCTCACACTCATCACCGCACTGCTGCTCCCGCTCACCGTGCTGCAAGCCGCCGATGCAACGAAACCCAATGTCCTTTTCATCATCGCGGACGATCTCGGCTGGGGCGATTTGCGCTGCTACGGCAATCAAGTCGTCGACACGCCCACGCTGGATGAATTGGCGAAGACAGGAGTTCGGTTTACTGATCATTACTCGCCGTCGCCGCTCTGCGCACCAGCCCGCGCGGGGTTTCTCACGGGACGCTTCAATCATCGCACGGGCGCTGTGGATGTGCCGAGCAATCGCGGGCTCGACCGGCTTGATTTGTCAGAGAAAACTTTCGGCGACTACTTCCGTCACGCTGGCTATGCGACGGCGCTCATCGGCAAGTGGCACAACGGCGCGCATTCCCAGGACTACCTGCCGCACCGTCGCGGGTTCGACCTCTTCTTTGGCTTTCCTAATGGCGGACAGGATTACTGGAAATGGAACCTGCTCCGCAACGACGACGCCATGCCGCACGATGGGCGATATCTCTCGGATGCGCTCAACGACGAAGCCATCGCGTTCATTCGCCAGCAAAACGGAAAACCATTCGCGCTGTGGCTCGCGCATCATGCGCCGCACGGTCCGCTGCAGGCCCCCGAGCCGCTCGTGCAGAAATACGAGCAGCGTTTGGGTAAGGATGTCGCCAAAGCTGTGGTGATTACCTATGCGATGATCGAGGCGATGGACACCGGCTTGGGCCGTGTGTTTCAGACGCTGAAGGAGGAGGGTTTGTGGGAGAACACGCTCATCGTTTTCACCAGCGACAACGGGCCCTGGCTCGCCAAAGATTCCGAACTCGGCTCTCAGAAGCGATTCAACGGCGTCTTCTCGGGCCAGAAGCAGGATGTATTGGAAGGCGGCATTCGTGTGCCCTGCATCGTCGCCTGGCCCGGCCGCATTCCCGCCGGCCGGGTGATCGACACTCCGGTTCACGGGTGCGATTGGTTGCCGACCCTCTATGGCCTCACGAATGAATCCGCGCCTGCCGGCGCCAAACCGTTCGACGGTCTCGACGTGATGCCGCTGCTTCTGGGCAACCCTGCACCCGCACTCACGCAGCGTTTGCTGCCCTTCCAACGCAACCGTTACGCCCCGGTGGAGCACTGCAATGCCGCCATCCGCGAAGGCCGCTGGAAGCTTTACTGGCCGGGCGACAAAGCTCCGTTGAAAAAAGACTCCGGGCGCGACAATCCTTCTTACCTGCGCGGCATCGAGCAACCGCACTGGGAGATGCCGCTCGACCGCCAGCTCGATCCTGCCACCAACGCGCCGCAACCTCCGCCGCGACTCTACGATCTCGATGCCGATCCTGGCGAGAAACATGACCTTGCTGCCCAGCATCCCGAAATCGTGCAGTCACTCGCACAAAAACACGATGCATGGTTCGCGGAGATCATCCCTCAATGGCAGCAGTCGCGCAACAGCATCCTCTACCACGACCGAGCCTACTGGAAAGACCGCCCCGCGCCCGATCCAGCCACCTTGTTCAAAGACTACTGGCAATGGAAAGCTGCGCCGAAAGGCACCAACCCAGCAACCGCCGACCCGCTAAAAATCTTCCGCGGCTACTGGAGCAACAGCCAAACCGAGCAATAAACACTCCCACACTATCAAAAGTACCCTCACAATTATCACCGCCCTCTTAGCTTACGGCCGCACGTGGGATGACATGATCGCACTGAGTATCGACGCTGACGATCAAACCGATCCACTGAGCCGCAACGACGGCATATTGAAAAAGATGACATGCAGCCGCAGATAAGCATCGAAAATGCATCCAGAGCGCGAGCAGATCGTCCTCGACAAGTAACGCAATCACCGCTTTCGCCACTCACTGGGCGTGTGGCCGTGATGGCGCTTGAAATGCTGCCCGAAGCGCGAGACATCGCGGTATCCGACTCGCCTGGCGATCCGCGCGATGGGTAGCCGTGTACAGACAAGGAGTTCGGCGGCTTTTTCCAAACGGAGCTTTTGCAGGTAGGCTTGAAAGCTGAGGCCGTAATGCTGGCGGAAGAGTCGGCTCAGATTGCCGGCGCTGGTGAAGGCGATCCTGCTCGCCACCTCCGTGAGCTTCACCGGCGTGTGCAGGTGAAAGGCGAGATAAGCGGTGGCGCGCCGCAGCGGATCGCCTTGTGGATCGGCGTCGGTACGTGACTTCTCGGCCACACGGAACCAGACGGCTTCCACATGGCTACGAGCGGCGTCTTCCGCTGCGGTCGGGTCGCCGAAGGCGATCGCTTCCACCAGGTACTCGTGCTCCTGAGCCAGAACGCGGGCATCTGGAAAGTAGTCTTCAAAGCCCTGCGCGTGGAAGCTCAGCAAGCCGTCCCATGCTTCCCGCCACGCCGCTTTCAGCCGCGGAACCTGCGCCAGCTCGACGATGGTCTCGTGCAATTCGAAGTCGGACTCGCGAAACGAAACGTAGTCGCGGATCTGAAGCGCCTTGGTCAGCCGCGTGAGAATCGATCGCAGGCGATTGAGCACTTCCGGCGAAGCGGCCACATGCTGCGCGGCGTGAAGTGCGGCAAAGCCTTCCAGCACGGAGCGGAGTTCTGAGAGTCGGCGGAGTTCGGTAGTCTGCATCTTCGATACGGCGAGAATTAAAAGCTATGCGAAATCAGACACCTGGCTATGCGGCAACCGCCAAAATGCAACATTGGAATCAGCAAGCATTGAAAACAATTCATCCACGCCGTTTAATGGACACACGAGTGACCACTATGCCAAATCAGACAATTCACTACCAGTGCCAATCATGATCATGCCCGAAAAATTCCTTTTGGCGTCATCGCACCGATGACCACGCCTTTTGCCGCTGATGGCGAACTGCGGGCAACATCCATCCGCAGCCAGGTGGAGTTTCTCGTGCGCGAGCGGGCCGACAGCCTCGCGGTCGGCGGCTCGACGGGCGAGGGGCAGACACTATCGCCCGACGAACTCCGTGCCTGCGTGAGCGAGACGCGCGCGGCGATGCCACCGGAAATGCCACTCATTGCCAGCGCGATCGTGGACAGCACGCCACAGGCCATTCGCTCGATCAAAGCGGTCGAAGGTCTCGGAGTCGATGCGATCCAGATCACGCCGGTGCATTATCTCTTCCGCCCCGATGACCAGATGATGATCGAGCACTTCCGCGTGATCCACGAAGAGACCGGCATGCCGCTGATTATCTACAACGTGGTGCACTGGTGCTATCTCTCGCCGGAACTGACCGTCAGACTCATGAATGAAGTGCTGGGAGTCATGGGCAGCAAGCAGAGCGCGGGTGACTTGAAGCTTTTCGCCGATCTCATGATCAACGCGCCGAAGGACCGTAAGATCTACAGCGCAGTGGATGCGATGATGTATCCGTCGTTCTGCCTCGGCACACCGGGGGTCGTCGCCGCCACGCCTTCCGGAATCCCTTTGGCCACCGCCTTGCTGCGCGATGCGGTGGCCAAAGGGGATCATGTCAACGCACTGCGGCTGCACGAGGCGATTCTGCGTTTCTGGAATTCCACGGACCACTTTAATCTGCCGGCCTGCATACGCTACGCGCAGTCGCAGCAGGGTGTGGACGCCGGCCTTCCTCGCATGCCAATGCGTTCGGCTACCGAGACGCAAAAAGCGAAGATCAAACCAGCGCTGGAAGCGGTGCTAAAGCTGTCGGATGAATTGTCATAACAAGATCAGGTCGATGACTCATGGCCACTTCCGCTGGAATCCCCTTGATTGCACTGTTCGCGGCGCTAGCCGTGGCCGCTTGGCGCGTGCGTTGGCTGGAAGGGCTGGGGTTCACCTTTGTCGTGCTCGCGTGCGGCGCGGCGGCCTTGACGTTTCCGCAGGTGTTCATTGCGCCGGGTGGGTTTGAGATGAAGCAGGTCATCTCGCCGCTCGTACAGTTCATCCTGCTGTGCATGGGGATGACGCTGACACTCGCGGATTTCACTCGTGTGCTTTCCGCGCTGCGAGCAATCGTGATTGTCGCGGTGCTGCAATACAGCGTCATGCCGCTGGGCGGCTTCGTCTTTGCCCGGCTCTTTGGATTGGAAAAAGAAGTCGCTGCGGGCCTGATCCTGATCGGCTCCTGTCCCGGCGGTGTGTCATCCAATGTCATGACATATCTGGCGAAGGGGAATGTGCCGCTCTCTGTGAGCATGACCGCCGTCTCGACACTGCTCTCGCCCTTCGTCACACCATTCGCCATGCAGTGGCTCGCGGGAGCCTATGTGCCGGTCGAGGTCGGGCCGATGATGCTTTCCATATTGAAGATGATCATCGCACCGCTCGCCATCGGCTTTGCCATCCGGCGTTTCGTGCCGCGTCTGGCTGACAGACTCGTGCGTTTGCTACCCCCGCTCGCCATGCTTTCCATCGCCGTCATCGTCGCGATCACGGTGGCGATGTCGCGTGATGATTTGCTGAAGGTCGGCCTCGTCCTGCTCGCCGCCTCCGCCTGTCACAATGCCACCGGTTACGCGCTCGGCTATGGTGCGGCGCGTCTCCTCGGTCTTGACACACGGGACAGCCGTACGATGTCGCTCGAAGTCGGTCTGCAAAATGGCGGCATGGCCACCGGCCTCGCCTTCAATGTCTTACACAGTCCCGCCGCTGCGCTCGCTGCTGCCACCTTCGGCCCGTGGAGCGCCATTACCAGTTCCGCGCTCGCCTCGTGGTGGGGCCGGCGCTCCATTCCTCAAGACACATAAAACAGGCAGTCCACATGAAATACTCGATTCTTCTGCTTTTGATCCTCCTATCGCAAACAACGCAAATCCAGGCCGCGAACTGGCCGCTGGAAGACATCAATGACACATTGATTATGCGTGGCACTGCTAAGACGGCCGCCGGGGCCTCCGGGCAGAGTTTGGTGCTTGATGGCGAGTCGCTGATTGAACTCAAGGATAGCGCAGACCTCGCCAGCGACGCGTTCACCGTTTCGTTGTGGTTCAATCCGTACGATCTCGCTGGTGAGCAACAAATGCTGGTCGGCAAGAATCGTTACTCGCGAAACGAGCGACAGTGGAGTCTCACCATTGAGCCGGACGGCAAACTGAAAGCACATCTGCGGCAGAACGGGTGGAGTACGATTTCCTGTGACGAACCGCTCGTCGCCGGAAGATGGCATTTCGCGACTTTGGTGGCCGACTCAGGCAAAGCAACGCTGTTCTTGAACGGAAAGCCCGTGGGAGAGGTGAAGCTTCAGACGTCCATCGCCGCCACACCGGCTCCCATCACACTTGGCGGCATCTGGGACAAGGAAACCGTGCGTCAAGCTTTTCACGGCGCAGTGGACGAACTCTCGTTACAGCCAAGAGTGTTGAGTGCCGAAGAGATTGCAGCGAGTTACCGGCCCGTGAGCGATACGCATGAGATACCGAAGCCGCTGGTGGCGGACATGCCGCTCTGGGACGATCGAGTGCCTTTGCTCAAGACTGCTGAAATGCCGATGCTGTAGTAAGTCCGTTTCTCGGTGATCAAGCCTTACGAATTCAATAAGGACGGCTACCGTTTTCTGCATGGTGTGGGACTTTGTTTTCATAAGGGACGGCTGTACGCATCGTTTGGGCACAACAAAGGGGGCGAGAACACCGACACAGAGGAAGCTCGGTTTTGCGTGAGCGACGATGAAGGCAAAACATGGAGCGACGTCCGCACGATCGACTCCGGAGACGGACCGGTCGGCGTGAGCCATGGCGCATTCCTGTCGCACAACGGAACGCTCTGGGCTTTTCAGGGAGCCTACACCGGCACGATGAGCGGCGTTTACACGCGGGCTTATGTCTTTGATGAGGCCAGCGATCAATGGAAGTCCAAAGGAACCGTCATCGAAGACGGTTTCTGGCCCATGCAGCAGCCTCAAAAGATGGACGACGGCAACTGGATCATGGCCGGGCTCAAGGTCGGCGACGGCAACCCGGCTATCGTTGCCATCAGTCATGCCGATGACTTTTTAAAGTGGGACGTTGTTCCCATCCCACAAGCAAAAGACGTCAAGAAGATGTGGGGCGAATCCACTGTCATCGTCAGCGGCAAGCAGATCACGAACATTTCTCGCTACGGTGACAAGGCGGAAGCACTTATCGCGACCAGCGAAGACTACGGCTGCAGCTGGAGCGAGATGCGCCCCAGCAACTTGCCGATGGCCACCAGCAAACCGATCGCTGGTACGTTGAGCAACGGTCAGCGCTACCTCGTCTGCACCACCACAGCGGACAGCGGCAAGCGACGTTCGCCCTTGACGATCGCTGTCAGCCGACCAGGCGAGACCTCGTTCAGCAAAGTCTTCATCATCCGCCACGCCGATTTCCCCGACGGCCCCGGCGAGTCTCACAAAGACGCCGCGTTCTCTTATCCGTATGCGATCGAGCACAAAGGAAAGCTCTACGTCGGCTACTCAAACAGCGGCGACAAGTCCACTCGCGTCGGCACCGGACGCGAGCTTTGGAACAACAACAGCGCCGAACTCGCCGTCATCCCGATCGATCAATTGCGTACCGACGAAGGGGCGCTTTCGCAAACAGAGCCAACAAACGCCACAGAAGCTGCCGCGATGAAGGCTCGCGAAGAGGCGGAGCTGGAACAGAAATATCAGTCATGGGTCGCCGAGCTGACACCCGCGCGACAGGCATGGGAGAGAACGTTGCAGTCACAACTAGGAGGCTTCTACCTGCCGATTCACAAGCGGGAGAAGGTTGCCGGGAAGTCCAACGCCTGGGACTTCGTCGACGATGATCCGGCGTTGCCACGAGTGCTACTGATTGGCGACTCGGTGTCGCGCGGTTACACGCTGGCCGTGCGCAAGGCCCTTGCGGGTAAGGCGAATGTCCACCGCGCCCCGGCGAACTGCGGTCCGACCTCGAGCGGCCTCAAGAACATCGACGCCTGGCTCGGCGATGGGAAGTGGGATCTGATCCACTTCAACTTCGGCATCCACGACCGCAACACGCCCATCACCGATTACACGCAGCGGCTGGATCAACTCATCCAGCGCATTCAGAAGACCGGCGCGACACTCGTGTGGGCCAGCACCACGCCGACTTCCGAGGCCCCCGCGAAGAAGCAAACCGCCGCGTCGATCGTTGAGCGGAACAAAGCTGCCGCAGAGCTGATGCGGCAACACGGCATAGCGACCAACGACCTCTTCAACGCCGTCACGCCGCACCTGGCCGAGATGCAGAATCCGAACGACGTACCCTTCAGCGGCAAGGGCTAGACGGTTCCATTGCGCGGATAGTTGTGTACTACATATCGGGCCATCGCACTGCCGCCCCCGGTGACACGCAGCCAGAGCGAATTCCCGCCGGTGAGCCGAAAGTCAGGCGAAGTGAAACGAGCCGGGTGCTTCTGCGAGATTAAGTGCGAGTAGACACCGGAGGGATAAATTCCAAGCAGTGCATGGTCACCCGAAGTATGAATGGAGAACTCGCCAGGTCTGGATGCGTGGCCATCAAGACCAACACCTTCTCGATACCATTTCGAGAAGTCGGCACGGAACGGGTACTCGGTGCGGCGATAGACGGAAAGGGACTCCTGATAGGCTTCCCACTGGCGAACCTGCTTCTGCCACGCGCTGGCGAAGGCTTCTGGATTCTGTGCGGCAGGCTTCATCTGATGCAGCAGGTGCATCGGCGAAGATGGCTGACCGGCATGCTTCCAGAGGTCGTGGTCATTCATCAGACGGCTTGCCAGATTGTCCGCGGCACGCCTCCATGCGTCGGCCACGGCGTCGCGGATCTGCGTCTTCACTTCGACGAGTTCAGCCACGTTGGTCGTTTGTGTGGCAGGCAGATCGACTGCGGTCCGACCGGGGTGGGTCGAACCGAGAATGCCAAATAGCGCGTAATAATCCGCCTGGCTGATCGCGTCGAACTTGTGATTGTGGCAGCGAGCACACGACACGGTCAGGCCAAGGAACGCTTTGGAAAACACATTGATCTGGTCGTCGGTGAAGCTAACTTTTTCGTCCAGCGCATCGGTCGGCGCGAAACCGTGGAACACCATCCTCCAATGAGCCGTGCCGATCAGCGATTCGTTGATCGCGAGTTCCTGGTTCAGCCGCGGCTCAGCAAGTGAATCGCCTGCGACATGTTCCCGGACCAGTTGGTCGTAGGGGATGTCGTCTTTAAGCGCGCGAATCAGGTAGTCGCGATACAGATGAGCGTTTTCGATTCGCGGGTCCCCCTCGGAGCCATGGGATTCCGCGTAACGGATCCAGTCCATCCAATGACGCACCCAGCGTTCTCCAAAGTGAGGACTGTCCAGCAGTTCGTCGACGAGCTGCTGGACCGCAGTCTGCCGATTCTGTTGCTGCTTGAACTTGTTGAGCTGTTCCTCTGAGGGTGGAAGGCCGGTCAGCGCGAAGGTCAACCGACGAACGAGAACGTGTGGGTCCGCCGGTGCAGACGGTTTGAGTTCCGTATCAGCAAGACGGCTGCGAATGAATTGATCGACCGGATGGCTGACCTTTTCAATCGCCGGAGGGGTTGGCTTGAGAACCGGTTGGAAACTCCACCAACTCTTGCGCCGCTGCATGACGGCTGACCAATCCGTATCGGCAGCGAGTTCAACTTCGGTTGGCGGCTGATCGCGTGGGTCCGGGGCGCCCATGCGGATCCACTTCTCGAAGTCCCGAATAATGGCCGCATCCAGTTTGGGTGCGGCACTCGGCATTTCCAGGTCTTCAACATCGTGACGAATCGCCTGAATGAGCAGACTTTGATCCGGCTTACCTGGCACGATTGCCGGCCCGCGATCGCCTCCCTTGAGCAGGCCTTTACGATGGTCGAGAACCAGCCCACCCTCGGCCTCTCCCTTGCTGCTATGACATTCGTAACAGTCCTACGCGAGAACGGGGCGGATACGCTGTTCGAAGAACTCGACGTCCTCGGATTCCTCTGCCGCGAGCACGTGCAAGCCGGGGGCTGCCATCAGCTGCAAAAGCAGCAATTGGGCGATCAACCGAAACGACTTTGTCATGACAAAAGCTTCTTGCAAACGCGTGCTGCGGCCTCGACGCACCACCCGCCGACCTCGGGGAATCGTCTTTGTGGCAGCCGCATAGATGGCGACATGCCGGTGAGTGCTCCCACCGGCCGCTGATAGGCATCGAGGATCGGCGCTGCGACGCAGCGAATCCCTTCGATGCCTTCTTCCCAGTCTTCTGCGTAGCCTCGCGTGCGAGACCGCTTCAAATCGTCCAACAGCTCCGTGCGAGTGGCCTTCGTGTTTTCGGTGAACGACTTCAATTCCGTCGCAGCCAGCCACTCATCCAACTCCGCATCCGTCAGAGCCGCCAGAATCGCCTTCCCCGACGCACAGGAATAAAGCGGGACCTGCATGCCAACTCGCCCCATGACCTGAACCGGTTCCAATCCCGAAACCTGTTCAAGCACGAGCCCCTTGTTGCCGGTCCGGATCATCAGTTGCACCGTTTCGCGCGATTGATCGCGCAACCACTGCATCGCGGCGTGGGCACAGAGCACCAGACTCTTATCCAGGGGCCGGGGCTGACAGCTTTCCATCAGGCGACCGGTGAGGACGTAGCGCCGACTCTCATCCTGACGGCTCACATAGCCCAGCGTTTCCAGCGTACTGAGCACCCGAAAAACCAGGTTCGCTGAGCATCCCGTCTGCTGGACAACTTCCGCCTGAGTCAATCCGCCCGCCGTTCTGCCAACAGCCTCAATCACAGCCATCGTCTTGGCGACCGTCGGCGCGGGCAGATCACGTTCGACATCTGCCTGCATTTCATTGAGTGTCGTTGTCGCCATGCGGCTTGGCTTTCTCGATCGGATATAGATCCCGGGCCATTCACGCGAGGATTAACTTCTGAATTTAGACGTCAATCTAATGATAGATCACGACAGATTTGGGATCAATTCATGCCTTCGAATGAGGCCGCTTGTCTCTTGGGGCATGACCAGTAACATGTTTCGAGACATGTACACAAAGCTGTGACCCAACTGTAGCGTGCGAGCCGGGAATCGGGACGGACCATCATGGAATACTCCGCGCCGGCCGTACGCGGCCAGACATCCTGCTTCTCGTTTGGTTTGCGCGAGATGTAGGCACACTCATCCTTCCCCCGACGATCTAGCATCAGCTCCCAGATAGCCCGCGACCACGCGTAGTCGCTGAATAGTTGAAATAGCCACCGCTGCCGGGGCCACCCAGCAGAAAGATGGCCAAGTCCGACATGGGGAAGTAACCATAGCATCTCATCCGCGTCCCATTTTTATCGCCGTCAAACTCAATCGCGCGAACGGCGGATGCCGGAACAGGGTTACCATGACAAGGAGAGGTGTCCGGTAAGTCATAACGCGTCGAATGCGAACTAAATGTGACGGCACCACGATTACGTCAATTCTTTCAGTAGATTTCCACTTCCTGCGAAACGGTCGGCCTGGACTCCATAGTTGTGAAGCACGGTCAACCAGACATCGGCCAAAGGGGTTTCCTTCGAAAACTTCACATACTTTCCGTGTGCCTCGGTCCTCGTTCCGCCAGCCAGGATGACCGGCATGTTGCTGAGGATGTGCCCTTTGAAACAACTGCTGCCGTAAGCGATGAGCGTATTGTCAAATAGGGTGGATCCGTCGTTCTCCTTTTCGCCTTTGAGGCGTTCAATTAGATAGGCCAGGCACTCCATCTGCTTCAGGTCGCGGGCGAGCCGGAAACGATGATCGTCATCCAGATTGCCGTGATTCAGGCTGTGGGCTCCGCGGGGATACCCGATCTCTTGCAGGATGCCGGCCGTCGCTTGCCGGTAGGAGAAGATGCGGGTGACATCCGCTTTCATCGCCGCCACCATGAGATCGTAAAAGAGACGAATCTCCGCCGTAGAGCCGAAGGCGACCGCTCGTTTCGGTTGCTCCATCGTGGGTTCAGGAAACGGTGTCGCGATCCACTTGTCATGGGAAGCAATTTGTTGTTCGATCCGGCGAATCGAATAGAGGTATTCCTCCATCTTCTCCTTGTCCTGTGAGGTAAGAGTGCCCATAAAGGATTTCAAATCACGATGCACGCCGTCGAGAATGCTGCGTTTGTTTTTGAGTTGGGCGAGGCGCTCTTCCCGGCTGACCTCTTTGGACCCGAAGATGTGATTGAAGATCCTCACCGGATCTTTTAGGCCCACGATGGGGCGTCCGCCGCTATCCCAGGAAAGCGAAGCGCCACGGCCCCAACCTTCGCCTTCCGGACTGCTCAACACCAGGGACTGATACCGCGTATTCTGCGGACTTTTCTGGGCGGCGTATTGATCGATGGAAATATCATTCTGGAAGAGCTTTTCGGGTACCCGTCTGGTGTCCGCCGCGGTCAGAAAAGTCTCCAGTGTCTGGTGCGACCCGGTGGATGGGTGATTTCGCAGGTTACCCAGTTGAATGAAGTCGTCCCGGTGCTTTTCCAACGGCTTCAGGCTCGGGGGGAGAGGCTCGGCTCCGAAGCTGCCGGATGTTTCCGGATACCAGTTCGGTCCGCAGACGCCGAAGGTGATGCCGAGGAAAATCATCCGCTTGGGCGCTTTCTCCAATTCGGCGGCACGGCCGAAGGATTCGAGCAAGGGAAGACTCAACGAGGCCCCGAGGCCTCTCAATACCTGACGCCGGTTGATGGTTTTGGTGATCATTGTTAGTCCTTATTTTATTTGTGTTGAAAGCTCGTGCTCTTCACGAGCGTTTTGATGAAATCCATGCTGCGGTGGTTCTTCCCTCCTGCTTCCTGGACGATGCGGTCGATTTCGTCCGCGTCGGCAAAGCTCACCTTTCGCCCCAGCGAGTAAATGATCATCGCTTCCGTGAAGCCCTCGATGAAATCGTTCCGGTGCAGCATGAGTGCCTGCCGGAGTTCCTTGAAGTCCCGGAATTCCGTCTTCCCCCGATCGATCGCTCCCTCGGTCAAGATCGGCTGTCCGTTCTCCTCGGTCCGCCAGTGGCCCAGTCGATCCAGGTTTTCCATGGCCAGTCCGAGTTGGTCCATCTCCAGGTGACAGGATCGGCACTGCGCGATTTCGATGTGGACCTTGAGAGCTTCCCGGATCGTCTTCCCTTTCGTGTCTTTCGGGGTCAGCACCGGAACATTGGGAGGCGGGCTCCCCGGTGGGTTGTTAAGGAACTTGCGCCGGATGAATGCGCCTCGATCCACTGGTGAGGTCCGCTTTTCGCCGGATTTCATGATCGCGATCGCCGCCTGCCCTAACAAACCGCCTCGCTGTGCCGGATCGGAAATGGGAACCGGGACAAAATCGGTACTCGCAACGGGGGCTATGTTGTAGTAATCCGCCGTCACGCTGTTCACCATCATGAAGTCCGAGTCAATGAAGTTCCCCAGGCTCAAGTTGTGCGTTACGAGATGCCGGAAGAACGCGACCGGTTCTTCGCCGAGGTATTTCTTCGGCATGAAAGCCTTCTTGTTGATGGCGTAATACTTCGACATGCCAATCCATTGATCGATGAAATGGCGGTAGAAGTTGTCCGCCTTGGGATGCTTCAACATCCGTTCAACTTCTTCATCGAGACGTTCGCGCAAGGCGTTCTCGTTGACGCGTTGCCACAGCCGGTCGTCCGGCAAATCGCTCCACAAAAACAACGCCAGCCGGATGGCCAATTCTCGTTCGGTAAGCGGTCGCTTGCCTCTATCACCCGCCGGTTCGACGACGTATTGAAAATGCGGAGAAACGAGCACCCGGATAAGGCATTGCTTGACGGCCTCTTCCGCAGACGATCCGCTGGCAACTGACTCCAGGTAAGCCTCAAGAAGTTCGGGTTTCTTCGCCTTAACAGCGTCATTGCTGTTGCGGTACGCCTTTAAGGCGAATCGCTCGATCACCTGCCATGCTTGTTCCGCCGAGGTGATTTCTGTTCCAAACATAGACTCATGGATCTGGTGTCCGGCGTTCTTAAACGGCCCGGTTAGTTCAAATTCATCGACCCAGAGATACGAATCGTCCTCCACCATGTTGCTGCGTTCCATAGAAACCGCCACGTAGGTTTGCAGCGGCTTCTTGGTGAACTCGAACTGGATGGTGCCGGGATCCTCGAGGGTGCCGTTGACGGCGAAAGGCAGCCGTTCCACGGCAACGATTCGTTGGTTGTTGTCCGGCGCTCTTCCGTAGAGATAGAGAAACAGGGTCCGTTGTTTGATACTGTTGCTGATCAGGCCGCAGCGAAAGGTGACCCGGTATTTCGCGTCAGGAAGCCCCCGGATCGAAATCGCATTATGCACCGGCGGGATCCGAAGCGGGTTAGGAATGCTTCGGCAGATTGAATGCACGTAACGTTGATGTTTCACAGACTGTTCCGCCATGTTCTCATCGACCTGCACCCGTCTGAGAGCGGCGCGATGATGCTCCAGCGACATCTTGATTCTCTCCGCCTTGGTGTCCGGAGCCACGTGGTCCGTATATCGCCCATATTTCGTCCCGAGAGGATCGTTCCCGTTTTCCAGGAACGTGAGTTTCTCCATGACACCATCGATGCTTTTGCGCACCTCGCTGAGTCGCTTTATGCCTCCTTCCGGGGAAAACGCCTTGGTCCGGGTCTCGGGCTCGTGCTCGAACCGCTGGAGGGATTGGACGGCGTTTTCGATTTCCTGCGCATAGAAGTCGAAATGCAGGGCCGAGGTCCCCAGTGCCGAACCCACGGTGTCGAAACCGTTGTGGTTCTCGTCGTCCGGCAAATTGGAAGGCTCGATCTCGTAGCCGGTGAGGGTACGGATGCTGTTGATGAACTCTCGTTTGTTGAGCCGCCGGATCACCACACGATCCCCGCGATCCGTCATGTATTTTCGCGCGGTCATCAAATCCGCCGTCAGCGTTTTGATGAAATCGGAGAGCGTTTCCGTCGCCGGATGCCGAGTGTCCTCCGGTGGCATTTCGCCGAGGTTGATCACGTCGAGCACGTCCTGCCAGTTTTGCGCCTGCGCCGGGGTGCTGAGTTCAACTCCCAACGACTCAATGTCAACGCCACCTCTCCTTTTGTCGGGGTTATGGCATCGCCAGCAATATTCCTTCGTGAACTGCCGAACGGGCTCGCTGATGCGTGGTTCGAAGGCATCGGAGTTCGCCGCGTCCGGGATGTCCGCGGCATGGCTGCGGATTGCAAAAAAGCAAGTGACTGCCAAACAGAACGTTGTAACGCCGGTCAAACCCGCTGCGATACTGCGTCCTGCGATAACTCTTGTTGCTGTTTTCACGTGATCTTCCTCTTCCTTCGTCACTCTCCGCCTTCCGGAATGCGTTGTTGTAGCCAGCGCGCTACCTGGGTTTGCTCCAAGCGATGCAGGGCGCGGTTGTAGAGTAGAATGATGGCGATCTCCCCCTTGAAATAACGGGGTTCGCGCCTGGGTTGGCGTCCGATCTCCAGCGGCCGGTCGTGCGTGATGTCGGTAACCGAGCCAGCGGCATTTTGATAGCCGTACTGCGTTGCCGGGACTCCGTCGATCATCAGGGCGATTTTGTCGACGCCGGCTGCGGTCGGGTCGAAACGGGCGGTCACCAGCGCATAGCGGTTAAGGATCTCGGCCGTCGCGGCGCGGTTGACCTGATGTTTCCCGCTTGGGCCGCGCACTACGGCACTGAAGCCACCTTTGCCAACCTGCAACCGGTAGTTCATCATATGATTGCGTTCATCGGTCTTCGTCAGCACCACGCCGGCGCCGCCCTCGTGGCGGATGACGGCGAACAGCGTCCATGCCTGAAGGTCCAGGGAATCGCGGTCGGGGATCGTCAGGTAATCGTCTTTCCCGTCGAAACGCAGAAGGGTATGGCCGCCTTTCCTGACCACCGTCGGGCGGCGGTCGCCTTCGGCAGTCGCGACAAGCGCCGGGGCGCGTTGGTTTTTCCATTCGCCAACCGCGCTGTCCGCGGCCAGTTCGCCCAGGGTATCGCCCGAAAGATGCAGCACCAGCCCGTCACTGATCAGCGTCGGCTGCACGGATATCTTTCCGCAGGATTGGCACAGACCGTGATTCCATTCGCTGAGGTTGTCGATGAATTCGTCCGGCTTGCCCCTGTTTCCGCACATGGGACACTCGAACAATTCCAACTGACTGCGGGGGGACATAGCAAAGGCCAGGCCATCGAGGCGGATATCCCCGTTTTTGCCGCGGTCCACGGCCAGGCGGCGAATCCATTTCGATTCGGGTGCGACGACTGCGAATAAACCGGTCTCACCCGGGTTCAGCCGTTTTTCATCGACGGTCTCGCCATTGTCATGATACGTGTCGTGCAGCGTGGCGGTTACCTGTACGTCAACCGGCTGCTTGCCGGTGTTGCGGAGTTTCAGCGCGATCTTCCGCGGCACATCCTTGAAGCCGCCGTAGGGTATGCGGGCTGTCGTATGGCCTTTGCCGGTGAAGCCTTTCATCCGGCCGTTGAGTTTGTCGGCTTCTTCAGCCGTCGGAATCCGGGTGATAACATCGGCGAGCCTGATCTGCCGCCCTCCTTGGGTTGCCTGGAAAGACAGGTACAAGTCGTGTTCGTTTTCCGGGCCGTAGCGCAGAACCATGTCCGGCGCCGGTTCCGTCATTTCCGCGTGCCACATTCCCTCCTGCTCTTCGGTATCCACCCGCGGTGCGGTGCGCCGGCTCTCCGGCAGCGCCTCGAGATCAAGCGAGAGTTCGAGCATCTGCCGCATATTCTCGACCGACGATTCATTCTTCAGGCTCGACTCGTACCAGTCGTCGAAGTTGGTGATCTTCGGCAGCGGCGACGTGTCGTCGAAGAAAAGCTTCACCCCCATCTGCATGATCTGGTCGGCCCGGTGCAGGTAGGCGACATCATCGGTCAGCTTGTAGACGTAACGGAGCAATGCCACCGCATCCGCAATATTGTCCGGGTATTGGGCGAACTGCACCTCCGGTCCGATGCTCATGTAGATGTCCGCGGTATCGAGGAGCGCACGCCGGTACGTGGCCTTATGTTTCTCTTCGCAGCGCTCGTAGCGATCCCGAAGCAGATTCGAGAACCCGGCATAGGAACGGCCGGGGAACCAGGGGGTCAGGTAATAGAGTGAAGCGGCGGGTTTTCCGTCGGGGGCGGTCAGGGGGAATCCAACTGAAGCATCCACGCCTGCTGGTGGCGCGGTGAACCCCTTTGCCATGCAGTTGCGATCGGCCACGGTGTACCAGGTCAGGATGCCCTTGCCCGCGACATCCAAGATTTTGTCGTAGTCATTCGAGAGATACTCGTCATCCATGAACCTGACAAACTCGCGCATTTCTTCGGCCAGCTCCGGATCGCGCTTCTCGACGTGCGCCGCCGCATCCTGCAGCGTCGTGGCCATGAACAGGTTCATCCCGACAGACGCAACCTCGCGCCGGTCTGAGCCTTTCGCGGAACACCAGGCCATGGCCCCGGTGTTCGGGTCGCGCATGGAATGGAACAGCTTCAGCAGCGTTTCAATATGCGCCTTCATTTCCGGATCGCCGCTGCGTCCGTATTCCCGCGCCCAAGCATCCATGTAGCAGGAACCGGTTTGCGGGAACTCCATTCCCGTACCGCCATCGGTGCTGTGGCGGTTGAAGCCCCCGGTCTTTTTGTCCTTGATGTGCTGATTCCAGAGTTCGCAGGCGAACCGCCTGAGCGCCTCCGGGGTCTGATCCCAGTAAGGCCAGACATAGTTGTACTCGTGCCCGCCGTAGCCACCTTCGGGATTGCCGCCGGCGAACACCGCCATGTCGCTGTTCACGTCGTAGTACATGTGACTGCCCCAGCCGGGCAGTTTTGTTTTCGGACTCCAGCCGTGTTCGAAGAACCAGGCGATGCTCTTGTCCGCTTCCGCCGCATAGCGTTTGTCCCCAGTCAGTTCGGTATAGCGGTAGAGCAATTCATAGAGCGGAATGTCCTCCAGCGGGTTGCTGCCCCGGTAGGTGCGATCATACGGGCGCATCTTATGATCGCGGCGCAGCCCGGGGGCATAGGGTTTGGTGATCACGTGCGGATAGCCGGGCTTGAACGCCTTCCCGGTCTTGCGGTTCAGCACCGTCATGAACAACGGGGAATGAACCTGACCGTACCGATCCCGCCCGTGTTCGATCATGTAGTCGGCATAAGCTTTGACGATCGCCCGGTAGTCGCATTCCGATTGCATCCGGCGCAGATCTATCCTGCGATCCTCATTGATCGGAGACGACGACTTTGCGGATTTCGGCGGCTTCGCATCCTGTGCGGCAGCGTTCAACGCAAGAACAGCCAGGATCGTGGTCCCGAATGCCGTGATCCGTTTGAATGTTGAGTGCTTCATCGAATCCTGCATCACTTCACCCGCCGCTCGTTTTTGTTGAAATCCAGGATCAGCTTGCGGTCGTTGAACTCGGCGGTGATCACGCCGCTGTTGTAGTCGCTGGTCAGGTACGGGCTGTCGAAGAGCTTGTCCGGCAACGGGACCGGCTTGTTGTTGATCCGCCGCCATCGGTCTGCGGGCTTGGAACCGTCCGGGCAGAACTCCATCTTGCCCCACTTCGGGTCGGTGTAGGCGAGCACGCCGTCCTGGTATGTCAGGCGATTGGCCAGTACCTTCTTCTTGAAGGCGTCGAACGAGCCGTCCTCGGTGGCCCCGCCGGCATGAAGGACGAGGGGCATTTTCCATTCGGGCCACTCGAGCTGCTTCTTCTCCGCGTTGATGGTGCACTGGCCCTGTGCCGGCCGCAGGGCGTAGTACGCATCGTCGGCCTTGCCGAACACCCAGCCGCCTTCGGCAATCGCCGGCTCGACGCTCGCGCCACCACCGTCGCGCGAGAGGATGGAGGCGTAAGGCTGCTGCTTGCCGACCCGCTTGCCCCACGGACTGTCGGCACCCACCAACTCCTGGCCGTACCAGCGGAAGAGCAGGATGGGGCCGTTCTGCATGCAGTGGTAGCTTTGGAACGACACGCCAGGTCCCAGGCGAAGGATCGCCCGTGTCTTGCCGAATGTGAGACCATTGAAGGCGCGTTCGGCATAGCGACCGATCACCTGCCCTTGAGTATCGCCAGCGCCGCCTTGAGGAGACAGGCTGTGCGCGATGTAGCTTCCCAGGACGTACTCGGGGGTGGTGTAGCTGTACTTGTAGACGTGCGGCGGCTGGCCCGTCTCGGGGCTGAACTGCGTGAGCCGCTCACGGTGGACGAAGCAGCCGCGCTTGTCCTCATTCTCGAGTAGCTGATAGGCAATCTCGGGCGGGATGTAGTTGCCCAGCAGCGCGGCCATGCAGGGCTGGGTCCCAGGCCTGCCGCCGAAGTAGTACCACCCCGTCCCGCGCTCGGGATGATACCCCGCGTAGTGCGGCTTGAACCGGTTCTGCGCGCCGCCGAACTGCCCGTCCACCGTCTGCAGCGCGTACAGCAGCCAGTGCAGGTCCAGGATCATCTCTGCCCGCTTGCGGATGACCGGATCGTCGTCGAGGTAGGCTAGGTTGTAGGTCCCTTCGACGTTGGAGAGCCGGTAGATCATATCTTCGGCCCAGAGGCCCTGCTGGGCCATCCAGAGCAGACGTTTGCTCCACATCTGGCGCGCGCGTTCCGCATAGTCGGCCATGGTGATCTTCGCCAGCTCGGGGTGGTCCTTCAGGTCGTCCACCCCAGCGCCCAGCGGCACATGCTTGGCCGGGTCGAACTGGTCGGCGTACTTCGGGACGCCCTTCAGGGCCTTCGCCGCGGTGTAGAACAGGCTCTGGTAGACGAAGCCGTGGTTCTGGTTGCCCCAGTATTGCCACGGCTGGTCGGGGAGGAAATGATAGTGGCGGGCGATGTGGCCTCCGGCCTTCCCGCCGGGCTGGAGGCAGTGCCACAAGTAGGCGAGAATCTTGTCCGTCGCCTCACGCGACAGCAGCTTGGCCCGGCTGCCTGAGTCGGCGTTGAACATCTCGTAGAGCGGGATCAGGCTGGTGTTGTTGGCCCAGTAGATTTTGGAGAAGTCGGTCTCCATGATTATTTGGTTGGCCTCGTCAATCTCCTTGCCAAGGTAAAAGCGGGCGGTCGCGCCGCGCACGCCTCCGCCTTCGGCCAGTTTTTCCAATGTTGCCGTGCGTCTCGCGTCGTATTCCCGGAACCGTTCGAATCCCGGCCGGCCCGGTGCCTCGTTTTGTTCGTAGTGCGCCTTGCCTATGGTTTGCGCAGTGGCGCCCGGGATGCCGGTCAACGTCATTGCAATACTCAATGTCGCGATGAGTTTCGTTCCTGTTTTCATGTGATGTTCCTTTCGCTATTTGGCTTTGCGTGCTTTCCCACCGGCTGGCACAAAGGCGATACCGATCGCGTAGACTGCCCCGATGCTGTTCTTCGCTTTCGGCGTCCGGGTCCAGCCGTTGTAATACAGACGCCACTGCCCATCGACCTTGACCGGGCAGGGGTGCTGCAGAAACACGCCGTCAAAATCAGCCTCATCGCCCGTGGGCTTGAACACCGGGTTGCGCGGATATTTTTTCCACGGCCCTTCCGGATGCCGCGCCCGCGCAAGGCCGAACGCCTGGCCTTTCTCCTTTTTGCCGATCGCTCCCGAATACAGCATGTAGAACCAATCGCCGATCCTGTGAACGCTGGCGTGGCTCGTTGAAGCACGGTCCCATTCGTCCGAGTCATTGGCCGCGGGGCTCAACACCGGACTCTTGGTCGAATCGGTCCAGGTGACCCCGTCCTTGCTGGTCGCCACGCCGATCGCATAATTCGGGTAGTTCGGATGGCCGTAGTCCACGCCGACGTCGTGATACATATACCAGGTATCGCCCTCGCGGATCACGCAATCGGGAAAGGCTCTCGTGGTGCCCTCAATGCGCGAGTCGTCAGAGGTGAAGATGGATTGAGGCTCCTTCTGCCAGTTCACGAGATCGCCGGATCGCGCCAGGCCGATGCTCTCGCGTCCACCTTTCTTTCCGAAGTAATAGAGCCAGACTTCATCACCTCGAACGACAGCGGCCTTGGCGAGGTTATAGCTGCCTTCCCATGGCATCTCGGGCTTCAGCAAGTAGTCGTGGTGCGGACGCTTCCAAGTGAGGCCGTCCTCGCTGACTGCCAGCTTGGTCACCATCGGCTGGCTGGTCTGCAAAAACATCACCCACCGGCCCTTCCAGGCGATGACCGTCTGCGGGCCGTTCTGGATCGAGTAGGTCTCCCTGCCCTCGAGCGTGATGACAGGGTTTTTGTCGTAGCCTTTCCATGGACCGGCGAACGGCCCCCAATCCTGCTCCTGGCCTTGAGCGTGAGCAATGCCCGCCAAGACGACCGCGACGCTGAGACCTGCAATCCATGTTCGTGTCTTTTTCATGCGGTTGCGAACTCCGGGCAATGGGGACTCATTTTGATCGTGCCTTACTCATCTAAAAGACTGGGACGCCCCGCTTCGTAATGAGCCTTGATTTCTTGTTCCGTCAGGGCGCGGCTCCAGATCGCGACTTCGTCCATGCGTCCTTTCAGCCCGCGGACCGGTGCATGATGCCAATCGGGGATGGGAAGCCAGTTTCCCAGGCGGCATTCGCCCGGAGCGACGGGATTGGCCAGACGATTGGGGATGGTTCGTACCAGCTTGCCATTGACGTAGGTCAAACACTTCTGTCCGGGTCGTGAAACGACGCCGACGATGTGTTGCCAACGGCCCCGTTCGATCGGGTCGCCAGTAATATTTTGGACCGGGTTCGGAGTGGTTTGCGGCCCGGCCCACATGTCGTTGACGTTGGCCCACACCATGCCCGTCCGCTTGATTTGAAAATGCAAATCGCCGGGCTCCCAGACGTCCGAGTTGAGCAGCGCGTTATACTCGTAGTCGAGCCGATCGACCTTCACCCAGAAACTGAACGTGAATTCGTCGTATTCACCCGGAATCGTCAGTGCGACAAAGTCGTCATCACGATCGAACAACAACGCTTCCTTGCCGGGCCAGCGACCTGAGACCCAGCGAGCTCCGCGGATCATACCGTTAGAAGCCCGTCCTGAGTCATTGGCCAGTTGATCGGGCGCAGTGGGATCGCGTTGGAAGGAGTAGAACGCGATGAGGGATGGATCCCGGATGAAACGCGCCCGCCATTGTCGCCATCTCTGAAAACCGATTTGTCCCGGTGCGAGGAATTCGTCGGCCACAGGGGCTGCGGTCGTCTTCCACTGGTCATCGGCGAATTGCATCGACTGGCCAGAAGTGACCGAGGACAGCAGTTGATTCGAGCCCGCTTGCTTTGCATCAACCTGACCATCAAAAACATGAATCCGGCTGGCTCCAGAATCGCGATTGACTGTGATGCCGAACTCGGTGCCAAGGTCTTCGTAGTTCACCTTGGGAGCCGCGACAGTGAGCCCTTCGGCCGATGGCGGAGCAACCGCTCGAAGACTTCCGTTCAGTAACTCGATATTGAACGGATCATGAAGCCGAAAGGCCGCCGGAGATCGCATTACGAGATCCGCTCCGTTCTCCAGTCTCAGATGGATCGCCCCAGACCGAAGCCGGTATTCACGAGCATCAAAGCGGACATCATTCGGGCCGAAGCCGGGCTCAAATTCCGCCCCGGCTTCATCGACAAGCAGCCCGAGGAATGACTCGGCAGTCGCCTTTGTTTCCCGCTTCGGATCGGGCGAGGAAAAGCTCCCATACAACAAAGCCAAAGCCAGAGCGGCGGCAATGCCCCATGGAATGACGATTCGGATTCGCGATCCGACAACACCCGCCGCGGCTCTTTTCCCGTCGCCGTTTGCGTCATCATTCGTCGACCGATTTGCAATGGACGCCGCCACCGCCAGGTCCGTGAGCCCCTCATCGATGGTGGCACGGCGACGCAAAGCCGCACGGGCGTCTCGATCTTTCCTAAGCAACTGCTGCAGAGATTCGCCTTGTTCCGCTGTCAGATTTCCATCCAAATACGCATCAATCAGTTGACTCTCGGAATGGTTCATGCGGGTCCCTCCTCCAACGGTTTGAGCCGACGTTGGATACAAGCTTCGAGTTCCCGGCGAATGCGTCTCAGCAATTGATAGAGAGCATCCGGTTTCTTGCCGCGTTGCTGGGCCAATACTTTGATCGATATACGGGGGCTGTAAGCGTCGATCACGAGTTCTCGGCGGTCTGCAGGCAGCTCTTCCAGACACAAACCGAGCTGAACGAGCTGCTCAGCCCTCAGAGACGTTTCTGCTTCACCCTCTTCGCAGAGTTGCTTGATGACATCCTCGTCGAGCACGAAACGGTCTCGAGCCACACCTCGGCGGAATTTCATAATCTCGAACCGAGCGATGACACATGCCCACTTGACGAAGCCTGACTCGGCACTCTCAAGTTCGCTGAACTTCTTCCACGCGATCAAGCTGACGTTCTGCATTACCTCTGCAACATCATGAGACGACGGCAGGGATGCACGAATAAATGCGCGGATCTCGGGTTCATGCTTCGCCAGTAACTGAACGAAGAGGCCTTCGTTCGTGGAGTGGTTTGCGGGTATGTCTGACATATTACCTCATCCTACCACTCCCGCTCATGAGGAATCCTGATGCAGAAATTTGCTTTTCGTCTGGGGCCCCCTTTCTTTTGCTGCGGAAGCGGAAAGAGTCCATCGACCAGTAAACTCGCGGGGACAAGATATCAGTGGCCAAGTTTTTTTTGTTTTGGCTCCGCCCACCGCTGCCACCTCAAGGGCTTCGGAGCGAAAGATCGCTCACAACACCCGTTAACCCAACCGGCGCGAGACGGAGAGACAACTGAGAGTTTGTGCCCAGATCGGGCCGGCGGGGCATGGCTGGGTCGGGCGTGGCGTTGCGCGCGGCTGCCAGAGAGCGAGACTTTGAGAATTTCGGCGTGGTCGCAAATCGTTGCCAGAATTGGCGATAAGACGCGAAATGGCCGGCGTCGTGATCCGCGAAGGCAAAGTCGCTGGCGGGCGAGGCGGATTCGGGCCGTACCAAATCGGCTACGGGGCCATCGTTGCGAAGCAGTCCGAATGTGAGAATCTATTCGCGACGTTCGCGCTTTCCGCGAGCCACTCCGCCTTCGCCAGTATTCGCATGGAGCCGGTGTTCATGGTGACTAGCCAGTCCGCAGCGACGGCGGCGTGCCTCGCGATTGACCAGGAAGTTGCCGTTCAGAAAGTCGATTACGAACAGCTGAAGACCCGCCTGTTGGCCGACGGTCAGGTTTTGTCATGGCCACCCGCAGGCGCCGCCACGTCAGCAGTCGCGCCACGGACAACCATTCGCGCAGACAGCCTGCCGGGAATCGTTCTGGATGATGACAAGGCCGAATACCGAGGGGCGTGGACGACCAGCAACCGACAGCCATCGCCCATCGGAGCGAGTTACCGGCACGACAACAACAAGGGCCGAGGAGAGAAGATCGCAACGTTCACCGCGACGATTCCCGAAGCCGGCGAATACGAAATCCGTCTCCTCTTCACGTGGCACGAGAACCGATCATCGCGTACGAAAGTCACCGTCAGAGGAGCTGGCGAAGAGAGGACGTTCCGCATCAACCAGCGCGAGCCCGCTGTAGGACGGCCTTTCCAGGCCCTCGTATCAGACTCGACGAACTGGAAAGGCCGTCCTACGGATCCTGTTCCCAATGCACTCGGCATCTGCCGGTTCAAAGCTGGCGCGAAGGCTCGCGTTACGGTTTCCAACGAAGGCGCCGACGGTTATGTGGTCGTCGACGGGCTGCAGATTCTGCCCATCGATCTGGCCCGTGAAGAACGCGCCGGCAAGCGGCCTTCCGGCTATGCTGAGATCGAGATGGCGGCAAAGCCCGTGCCGCCGGACAACGCAATGGCGGCCCGGGTTGCGTTCTCTCCGCTGGCCAAGGACACACGTCCCACCAAGGGGGGCGACACCGGCACAAAGCGCTCGGACGAACCTGTTCGACTCAAGCCAGCCGCGACGCCCGGGGAGGTTGAGGGAAAGGAATTCGACGTCGTTGTGATCGGCGGGACCGGCGGTGGTATGGCCTGTGCGGTACGAGCGGCGCGCGAAGGTTGCCGCGTTCTACTCGTCCAGCACAACGGTCATGTCGGCGGAATGATGACCAACGGACTCATGCAATGGGACGCCCTGTACGGCGGCCCGCGCTCGCCGATCTTCTCGGAGATGCTTCAGAACATTGAGCGTTATTACATCGAGACATTCGGTCGCGACTCGAAAACACATCAGACGATTCGCTGCACCCACGAGCACTACCCGATCAGTTGGGCCGAGCCGCACGTCGCCGAGCGCGAATACAATCGGTTGTTGGCCGCCGAAGAGAACATCACGCTGCTGCTCGATCACTATCCGGCGTCGGTCGGCAAAGATGGTCGGCTGATCCAAAACGTGGCCCTGAGAACGCGGAAAAGGACTAACACGATCACCGTCCGCGGCGCGACGTTTGTCGACGCCACCTACGAAGGCGACCTGTTCGCGCTCGCTGGAGTTGATTATCGGGTCGGCCGCGAGGCACGGGACCAATACAACGAACCCCACGCCGGCAAGGTGTTTACCAACATCGACCACTCCCCGCCGCAGAGCGTTATCAGCCAGGGGCTTCACATCCGCTCATACAATGCGCGACAAGGTAGCGTCGATCCGTCGAGTCCCTTCAGTGCCGATGGCGCAGTGCAGGCGTACAACTATCGCTTCGGCGTCACCTCCGACCCGGCGAACCGCCTCCCGATTCCCAAACCGGCGAACTACGACCGCAACCAATACGTTGACTACGGTCGCAAATACATCGGCTCGTACAACGGCCCGAATCACAAGTCCCACGTCAACAGCCCCATCCTTCCCGGCGAGAATCACGACTACCCTGACGGCGACTGGGACGCGCGCGACCGAATCACGCAGCGGCATCTCGAGTTCGGACTCGGCCTGATGTGGTTTCTGCAGAACGATGAAACGATTCCGCTTGAGCGACGGAAAAACTTCCAGATGTGGGGCCTGCCTAAAGACGAGTACGCCGACAACGGCCACGTGCCGTACGAGATGTACGTCCGCGAAACCCGCCGCATCGTCGGCCGGCACGTCTTCACGGAGAACGATGGCAGCCTGGCGGCCGGGTATGCGAGAACGCCGATTCACTCGGACAGCATCGCAATTACCGACTGGTACATGGATTCGCACTCCTGCACCACCGACAGCCGCCCCGGCTTCAAGTACGACGGAAAATTAATCCTTACAGAAAAATCCCGCCCCTCACAGATACCGTATCGCTCGCTGTTGCCGCGGGAGATCGACAACCTGTTAGTCCCTGTGTGTCTGTCTGCGAGCCACATCGCATGGGGCGCAGTCCGCCTCGAACCCGTTTTCATGCAAACCGGCGAAGCCGCCGGCTTCGCCGCCTCGCTCGCGAAACAGCAAGGTGTCGCGCCTGCTCAATTGGATGCAGACTTGCTGGTGCGAACACTCGTCGAACATCGGCAACTGGTGAGTTTCTTCAACGATCTGAAAGTGACCGATCCCGAACCAGTCATTCCCGCCGCGCAGTATTTCGCCACCAGAGGCTTCTTTCATTCCTACGACGCCGCGCTCCACGAGCCGCTCACCGAAGCGACGGCAAAGGTCTGGCGGCAAGGCTTCGCCGAATTGCAGTCCGCCAACCTTGATCCCCGAGACCTGGCGGCACGTGTCGCCAAGGCGGCCGCCGACACGGATTCGACTCCAACAGAGCAGAGCCGTGGTGAAGAGATCCTTAGAATGTGGAAGCTGCTTTCCGCCAAAAGTAAGCCATCAAAATGAAACCGAATTGTTTGCGTACAGTCTTCCTGATCTTGCTGGCTTCGGTGCCCGCGTTCGCGCAATCCGAGGACGTGGCGCAACTTCCTGCCTTCAAAGATCCTACACCTGGCGTGAATCGAAAGATTGACATGCCGCTCATCGATCTTTCCGACGACAAGGATCGCCACTGCGTTGTGGCGGCTGGAACAGAGTCTGTTTACCAGGGGCACTGCGACACGGTCCTGCTGCCCGATGGAAAAACGATGTTCACAGCGTGGTGCCTTGGCCATGCGCAATGGATCGGTCCGATTGCCAAGAGCACCGACGCGGGTCGCACTTGGAGCAAGCCGCTGAACGTGCCGGACAACTGGAAGGAGACCTCAAACACACCGGCTTTGCATCGCCTTGTCGCGCCCGACGCAAGAGCGCGCCTTTTCTGCTTTGCGGACGGTTTGGACTGGAGCCGGCAAGGGAAGCCGCCCTATCCCATGCACCAATCGTATTCCGAAGACGAAGGGGAAACGTGGACTCCGATGGCACCCAATGGTGTCGAAGGAGAAGTTCCTCCCAAGGCAATACTCACGTTTGATAATGGCAAGCGGCTCGTGATGTGGAGCGACCTGCCAGGCTACGTTGTCCAAAGCGAGTCTCGCGATGGCGGCCTGACCTGGAGTCCCTGTCGACGCATCCTCCGTGTCCCGGATCGCTGGTCGCAGCCTTGCGTTATCCGATCTTCCGATGGGATGACCCACCTCATGCTGCTGCGTGAAAACAGTCGCAGGCATCAGTCGCTTTTCTCCGTCAGTCGAGACAGCGCGAAGACCTGGACCGCTCCCAAAGAACTGCCCGCCACACTCACAGGGGATCGCCACGTTGCCAAGTTTTGTCCGGACGGACGC